>JGI24159J19872_10007010_pt1 | contig 14732 bp, 9 predicted proteins | sample Ectturendosymbi4_FD_19872 | JGI IMG/M metagenome (IMG submission 19872) | reverse complement strand
AAAACTTCAAGGCGTTAAGTTTTTTTTTATCAATCATCTTAAACATAAGAGCAATTTGCGCGTTACAGAAACGCATTTTCTTCTTTTTGATTTTTTTTTAAACAATACAACGACAAAATGGTTCGGTGGAAACAGCTTTCGCCCCAATTTCGTCGCGAACCTTAATATTCCAAGACGCGATCTTAGCATTTGATCATGAAGTCAACATGAAAAACTTAAATTCCGAAACGAAGCACAGCTCTATAGAGCTGGAGGCGTGCATTGCAACGGTAGAAAACAAAATACCGTACAAAAACCTATCTGACGCTATACAGTTTTCGTTTCGTTAGCGTACCAGTACCCTCAAAAATAGATGCGCGAATTTACTGACTTCCCAAAAGTTTTGAAGAAAATTTACCTCACGCATCGAATCGAACACAATACCTGGCATTTTACGCTGTTTGCTGATCTCAGTGGCCATTTCGTTTTCACTTATGCGCGTTTTTGTATTGCATCTTCTGCGAGCAGCAGAATTGTAGCAATGCGAACCACGATACGTGACCGGAAAACGACTTGACGTTTCCACGGGCAGCTGCGCCTTTGATTAAAATCTTTTTAGGCGCTAATTTAAGTGCAGGAATGTCGTTGTGCAGGCAAGCTCAGCGAAATAAGTGAAACAAGCAAGTATACCGCAACACTTGCCGGACGGATCAGAGCTTACATTGGGCAATCAATCGAAGCTGAGTATTTCTATACTTGCTATTTCTCACCACCCTGGTTCGCTTTTCTGATTGATGTGATTTGCCGTCAAAGTTTCTTCTCAGAGTTGATCAATTAATGAGCATTATGTGTCACAACAACCAGAAGAGAAAAGACCCGGTATTAAAGCTTATAAAGCGTCTTACATCCTTGAATGGAATGAGTAAACAAGTACAAAACCATCTTCACTTTATTCGCTACTTCTGACAGATCACGCAAGTCGGAGCCTAGTCGGCATTCAACAGTTTCATAAACATTAACTTTGACATCACAAAGCAAAGAGACCCCGCACACGAACACGTCATACTACGAACACGTCATACTACGAACACGTCACACTACCGATCTTAAGAAGAGCGACCTGTCAAGCGAAATTTCTGACCTGTTATTGTTCGTCAGTTAAGCTTCTCAGAATAAAAAATGAAGTTTGACAATTACTTTTCTGATGTGCGTTGTGCAAATGAAAATATTTTGGTTAGATGTCCGGTACCCACAACAAGCTACACTACGGGAATAAGTTTAACCGCTGAACATTTTTGGACTTAGTGTTAGACTTCAATTATTTTTCTTTTTCTCACCCTGACCCAAACCCTAACCCGACACACTTACCTAAACACGGATCCATGAGCCCTAATCATCAGTTTTCTCAGCGTATTTGATGTGTAGAATATTACTCTGTGCATGTGCACATGGCGTGAAGTCAGAAATTTCATCGGGCGTAGCGCTTAACCAAGGCCTCCTAGAAAGGGAGGTCTTGGCTCTTTGCCAGGGGGGCCTTGGCTAAGTCACCGAGCAAAACGCACCAGCTGCACCCGGCCATACTTCGCACAGCGTAGCAAAGTGGCAGGACCGGACTTGGGGGTCGGGTACTATCACCGCGTTGCAGGAAAATACATTCAACCAAATATCATTCGACCAAAAGTTTAGAAAACTAGACATGACACAAAAGCGAAATGTACAAACTGGCGATGAGAAACATAATGACCTTTGCTAACAACCAATAGAATCGGAACTCCAGTAAAATTTGCTGGGCGCGCTCTTGCAACCTACCAGTTGCAACATCGGTACAAGCATCGCTTACGTCATGCTGCAGCAGCCCTAGGAGAACATCGCTGCGCCTACAGGTTCTGCCGTGCGAGAGTTTAAAAGCGCAAGCGTTGAGGAATACTTTTGCATCTGCTGTGAAGATACACAGTCGAGCCTTTTTTGCAATTGGCGTTATTTGAAACAACCTATTTCCGCACCATTAGGCCAGAATGAAATTTGCTGATAGTGTCGTCAGCAACAGAAATCAACTTGGTGATGCAGACGCATCTCCGCTGTTGTAATTTGCGTTGCAGAATACATTGATCAATGCAAGAAAAGTCCATTCAAAGAAAATGCACAAGTGTCAGTGACAGAGCAATGTATGTCATTGCAAAAATGAGAATTCCAACAATATCTTAAAGCAGTGTCCCCTCTAAGGTGCGCGCATGCGCAGTGCCACCAGACCAGTTGCGCAGTGAAATCTAATTCTCGCGCACCTGCAACATTCCTAATTTAATATCGTATATATATCGCATAGCCATTTACCGTTTAAATAGTTGTGCAAAATTGAATGCTCACTAAAAAAAATATTTGCTCAGTGTAAAATTTTCTCAGAGGGAACACTGATCTCAGGACAGATTCAGCCACGAAGTTCGCGTTTGACAAACAGCAACATTGCAAAGACTTTCGACAAGACCACAATTATTCCAGAAGTCCCTTTAGGAGCGATCCGACGCTGAAGTCAAGCTCTTGTCTCATGATCGCCGCCAAGCGGTTGTTGGACAGGACCAGGACAGGAGAGTCAGAGTTGGTAAAGCATAACAAACCCTATTTTCCGGCCATGACGGCGAACACAAGCAAACGCGCTGCACACGTCACGCGATGACGCAAACTCAGGGCGAATCGTGAAATAAATTTCCATACTACGAACATTCAGAAGCAGCGGCAGTAATGACATCAACGTGTGACAAACAAACACTGGATTATTCAAACATCTACACTACACCGTTAATCCTTGCTAAGAGCGCTTTTTTAGTCGACGTTGATAACACGCAGTGCAACTGGGCACAGACTAACCGTTGTTGGTTTGTAGCAACATGGAGCGGAGAAGGCGTCCAGCGTTTTTCGATGACAAGGACGCGGCCTGCATGTGAAAGAAAATATATAATTCTCAGTTATCTTTCACGACAGAACAAGTGAACTCAGTGGAAGCTCAATACGACGCACAAGGAAACACACTTTGAGCTTTCAGCACTAATAGTAAAGTCACAGCAGTAACCACCACCAAGCTTTGAGGTTTCATTTCACTTGCATTAGCACATGTTCCACCACTATCCAGCAAAAACGACGCTAGGGCAACAGCGATGTCGAAGAAAACGCAAAAGAACTAGAGCAAGACAATAATTGCACACTAAGTCTCGCAATTCATTGGGCTTCGGCAAAAATCGGGTCACTCAGTTTACTTGTAACGCAAGATTAATTTCTCAGAAGAGCACCGTCACTTCCTAAATACACTAATTAAATCTGCAATGCAATGAGTAAAACCTATTAATCAAAAAAAGCACTGGAAATCTTGAGCACCAAAAGACAAGTATACAGAAGTCTCCACAAACATTTAGACCTCACTACCCTTACGTCAAAACCACACCACCGCCAGCAATGAAGTGAAGCACAGTTACGACGTCATAAAAATCGAAAGCCAAGCCTGCAGCATATAAACAATAAAACGACAAAATCAAACCGTGATAAGGGCATGCACCAAAAGTAATGGAACATGGCAAAAACATCTCTTAAATGTCAATTTTATGAATATATTTGTTTTCACATTCATTGAGAGATGTGGCTTTGGGTTGTTCCGCAAATGTAACTTTAAAACACTATGTCATTTGCGGTTTTTCCGTCAAATCATCGGTCATATCAAGATGTAATAACAGGGCCGCCTTATTGTTATCGGTAATCACGTTAAACGACTTCCACACACTGCGGTGTTCATTCCACGGAATAGAAAATTAATTTGCAGCCTGACCCACACATTGCTCGCTACAGAGGATGCAAGTTGCCACGTATAAACCATACTTTGAACAATTTAGTTTCGGCTTAAGCTCAAAAACTTTGACAGAAGTTTATAAAACTTCAGTGAATAAACATAAATGTTGGATGGTGACTTAAATAGCTGCAGGGCACAGCGACCATTATGGTTAGGATGAACCACCCTACTTTNCCGCAAAATTTCTGTGCGCTAAGGGTTTCGCAATATGTCATGGGNGTACCAATTGTAGCCGGTCGTTAGTAAGTAATCAAAACATCTGACTTAAAGTTCTTTTACTCCTGACCAACAGTGAAGNAAATGACGCTACCCAGCCTGCTTTGTCGTCGTTTTTCTTTACTCTGGGTGGACAAAGTCGGGTTTTCCACTAAGATCAGTAGTTCTTAACCGGGGAGCGTCAAATTTCCAGGGAGGTGAGTCCTTACGCGCTTTTCAACATGGAAAGTTTTAGAACGGAAACGTGTTCTGTCCAATTTACTTATTTTAAGTCAGGGGGACTTGAAACAAAGGACAATCATTTAAGGGAGACGTGGTAGAGAAAAGGTTAAGAACGTGATGCTTGTGGCATCACGTCTTGGACCATTCTGTTGGTAAAAAACGGAGCATAAAGACTTTTCCCGCAGTCGTACAATGGCTGACTTAATAACTTCCTTGCGGTCGTTAAGCCTCCGCATTCTGATAGCTTCCCAGCACAATAGATTGAATGTCGGACATAGGTGACTGTCTACTGATGAAACACTCATGTTCAGCTGTTGCTTTCTCGAAGCCTTTGGTAATGAATTGATACTGTATTTTTGAACTGGCATAAAATAGTGATGCCCATCCACGCACTCTATCGAGCCGTCAGTTTCGGTCGTGTTGCTCTGCCTGAACGCAAGCTCTGACTTGCTGATTTCGAGGTGGTCTCGAAAATGTTTTTGGTGACCTTTGTTATCTGACTCCCAATAAGCAACCAAATAATATCGTCTGTAAATCTGAAGATTACTACTTTCTTAATTTCTAGTACATGCGGTTCCAATAAATAACGAACAGTAATGGATAGGGAAATTGAACGGTTACAACTGGTGCCTATACCTTTATCTTGAATGAAGAAATTGAGTTGGGTAATCACCTTACTTAGTAAATTTTATTCAGGTGAATTATACCCTCCCGAGCATTGGCAGAAAATTTGAATGTTTTTCAAGTGCTCTACTGAGAGATGGCAAATGTTCATGTGACACAAGTTAAGCTTCATATGGATTCATTATATTCACTGTGGTGGCAAATATCAAAGGTTTATAAATAAGCCTTATCAGATACGCTGGGTAAACGCGCTTCTTGAATTGTCGGATTTAGTGGGCAGTTACTGATATGAACTCACGAAACAACATCATCACAGCAGCTACGATCGAGTCCCACCAGTGCTCAGGTTAATTCGAATACCACTCAACGCAAGGTTAAGAGTGACAAAGAACACTAGAAAATTTACAAGAAAACGCAAATAACTAGAAATGAAGATGCGCTTTCAAAAGCAACAATTAAGGTTACCATTAATGCTTGAATGTACTAAATCCGATGAACTACACGAAACAAACATATAATTTATGGAGCTGTTCTGAAAATATACCGCAAACGGGCCATAAACATAATTTGTAATGATAAAAACGAGCAGACAAATTGTTGCTGCATTTGCAAGCAGCAACCAATGTCGTTATAGCGTGAAAGCAACTGTTACTTTTTTTGATCGCATGCAACGCGACGCATTTATTTAACGACAGTTGGCGGCAGGCCGAAGCCTGAATAATGCTTCTTGTCGCGGCGTTTGTGGCGAACGCTCTTGCCCAAGGAGCGCTACGGCGAGTCACCCAGTGGCTGTGGATCGGACACCCTTTCAGTTGGCAGGCNGACACTCCACCACTGAGCTAATCGCCGCCCAACTGTTTCGGTGAAGATAGTTCGCAAAGCGCTCGCCTGTGGTGATTCGCACAAGCAATTGAGAGCTCGTGCAATGGCTAGTTGTTGAAGTCGCAAACTTGTATTAAGATTTTGCAGACGGTTAGTCGACAACTTGCAAAACAACGGGACGGTAACGGTTTTGGTTCGAAACTTTACCCAGTAGTATTTTTGATCCAACAACCTATACGAGCACGTGAAATCGTTCACCTCTTCCATGTGCTGGACCATGCCTTCAACTGCTTCGAGCATTTCTTTCACTTTGGCTTCTTTTGCGACCAGCTGTTCTTCCAAGGTTGCAATTTCCGCGTTCTCTTTCTAAGGCAAAGGTCACATCATCACGTATGAAAATGATTGCATTAAAATAAAATATCCAAAGCCGTGCAACAATACAGTGTGAAAAGATCTGCGCCAAAGCCAAATTGAGTTTATCAAAAAATACAGGCCTGCTAAACAACGGGCCTACTGGGTTTACCACGGCCTGCCAAAGTAAAGGTCGCAGCGACCATACGGTGTCTACTGCGGCTGCATGCCTGCCGGATAGGTCTGGGTTCAAGTAACACAAATTTATTGTCGAAGTAATAAGTAATTTCTAACAGATTACTTAAGTTTAATTAAAGCAAATCATGAAAATCGACATTTGACTTGAAAACATGCAAGCAAATCAAAATCATTGTAATTTTTAAATCACGTAATGGCAGTTCAGACAAAATTCGCACATGTTGGCCTCGATTCAATGTAATAGAATGAGATTCTAGCTCCAAATCGTTATCGCGATGACAGCCAATAATTGTGCCCCACAAAGCACTCTGCACAGGCAAGAAATCTATCCGCCTCAATGGCTTATTTTATGTGTGATGATGCATGTCATGTATAACATTGTTTTTACAGCAACAGATTTGCCTTCTAAAGTCTTCACTTTTCTAAATGCAAATTACTTGAAATATCAAGTAATGGCAAAATTACTTAATCAAGTAATAAGTAAAGGTCTTCATGCAAGTAATTATTTGAGCCCAGCCCCGTTGCCGGGCTTCAGATAAACTGAAACCGTGTGGTTGTGCTAACCTTTTTCCTTCAAATTCGTGCATCAGCGTGCGTCCTGTTTCTATCAAAAAGCAGCCTTTGGCAATGCGTTTCTTCTCTGTTTGGTTTAAGAACTATTCGACCGACGAAACAATGACGCAGCTAAACAGTTTATGTTTGTTCTTTCTCTGAGAGCAGTTTTACAAAAAAATTAAACTAAATTTTTTAAGTGCATTAAAAAATCTTGAAACTCACACAAGCAAACTAACCTCCAACATTTGCTTGAGTGCAACAACTTCATCGTGTTGAACAGATGCAAGCGGTGCTTCCATGTCTTTCTCGGGGTCACCAGAGGACCTCCTATACAATAAAATTGCAAACTGTAATGAATTTGAACTTTACGTAAAGAGCGCTATACAATGAGTGACGGAATTATCGAAAGAACCGTGAAATGTAACATTGGCTGTTGAAAGTAACAACGACGCATCAAAACAGTGGAGAAAGTTTTTAATAGACCTTTTTTTAATAGCAGACCAATAGGCAATAGGAAAGGCGACTTTGAAATACATAGTTTCGGTCCGTGCAAGCCCTAACATCAGTTCCACCCAGATTCACCCAAATCAGAGTGGTCACCAGCAGCGTAGCCAGCCCAAAATTTTAGAAGGGGCTAAATACTTTGTCATTATGAGACGAACAGTATTTGATTTGGGACACAGTCCGATGCACATAACGAAAGACATGCTAAAAGGTGGGGTTCATGACCTTTTTACCCCCCTGGCTGCACCTATAGCGATCATCTGGCAGAGGCCAGATAGAATATAGTCCATCTGGTTGGGGAAGCTAAACATTAAGAGGAAGTCCGAAGCAAAACTCGCTTGTCATGTAGGCACGTGTCTTGCTAGGATCCTTTTTAGGGCCGCGTAACAATGCACAGTAGTTGGCTGCACGCAGAAATGATTGCCTTTAGTTCTCTCACTATAAAAATTTAACGACAGGCAGCTGAAACTTTGGGTTGCTTGCCTGTATATAGTGCAGACATCTTCACGATCGAAATTTCCTTCTCAAAGTTTTATTTTCGCATTCTGCAATGTCTCCGGATTTTAGCGCCTACTATCTTGCGGTAATTCAATAAGCTTATTACTTCTTTCATGCCATTTGTTTTTTCCATGCAGTGAAAAGAATATTATTTTCCATTGCCAGCAACCCAAAGTTAGAACTCACCATGGAATTCCATCATCTTGTATAGGCGCAGTCGAAAGTTGGCACAGTCGTTTCTTCAGCTCCAACTCATTAACTAAATCAAACACATGTTGACGAAATTCTTGCTTGAACAATTCCCACAACTGATCTGATGCCACCTGAACTGCTTCAGGATTGCTTTCAAAAAACTTGGGGAATGCTTTGGCCAACATTTTGCAGCTGAAAAGGTAGACGTATGTATATTTGTCATCTGCAGATGAACACTGTATATGGCAGATCAGTAGATCAAACACTAGTTTATACCAAGATAGTCTCTTGGAGGAATAAAAATCAATTGCAACTTCATATATTAAACCTGTTTTTTTTTCCGTCATAAAGCGAAACGTTTTTGAAATGACCAAAAATGAACACTGGCCAAAGGGCTAATGAACACTGTTACGGCGAGTTTTGATACACCTGTAAGACAAATGACCGAAATGTCTCAGTAAAAAAATGACCAAATTGTCTCAGCGAAAAAATCACAGCATTAAAATAAATATAATCTGATGAAAATTGAGAACAGGAAACAGTTGAGAAATATGCTATACCATGATTTTGCATCAAATCTAAACAGTAATAGAAACATTATCAGAAGCTCCCAATAACTGAAACACATGACATGTAATTTAGATACTGTATTTATGTGATTGTTAGCTGCCCTTGAACGTAAGTTAACTAAGCCTCTGAGATACTTTCGAGTACAGTAAGCCTCGGTTAATCCGGATCTTCGTTAAAACTGGATAAAACTGTTGGTACGAATGATCTGTAACGTTTTTCTTTATGAAAATCTTCGGTTTATCCGGATTTTTTAATCCGGATCTTCGCCGATTCCGGATAAAATTTGCTCTTTCCACATCTCGTAATCCGGATTTTTTCTGTACTTCCACGCTGTTGTGTTCTTAAAGTGTACTGATTGGTCTCTAAGAAAATTCGGCAGCTTTCCGACGCAACGCAAACGTGCTCACGATCACCAACGAACGTTTAAAATTATAACAATGGCCGCAACTGCGCGCAATATTGGACCAATCGCAGAGACGATTATTACGTCACACACGGGCATAGCCGATCACGTTGAACATTACACTCAAGGCATGCCGCCGCACCACGGTTTCAGTCTGTTGATCAGTGTTGAGTGTGCGTGTGTAGAGTATAGTGTTGAGTGTGCGTGTGTAGAGTATTATATCTGAGTGTATTGTACTTTCATGCCCTGGAATGGAGAACATTACTTTCTAAATAAAGGGACTGCTTATGGATCAGTCGCAGAAATCTCTGCGTCAGTCCACACATCCCAGATTTCTTAGCAGCAAAGTAATCTAAAATTATGAACTTAAGATTGTTCATAATTGCCTGCATGCTGCGGTTACTAGTCTGATGTACCATTGTAAATGCATCAATAAATTCGTTTTTCTTTTGCGAAACTCTGCTGAAGGATCGTAAATGCGCTCAATTTCGATGATTTTCACCATTATCTCAGAATTGAGATGACGTCAGGATAGAAACAACCATCTTCGGTTGATCCGGATATTCGCCTAAACCGGATAAAATCGTCGGTCAATCGAATCCGGATTAACCGAGGTTTACTGTACTAGCACGTTTCCCGCTTAATTGGCAACCCTGGCAATGACGCTTACTGCTCAAGTTAATTATGATTTGTATTGTGTGTAATGTCTTCAATCCCACCACACGCAACGCGCGATGTTTACACATACACCTCAGAAACAGGAACACACAAATACTCGAATGAGCTCGAGGATACGTATGTGGCGGCAGTAGAAATGTAAACGTTTGATGGCGCTAATACATTCACTTTGTAAAAACAGAAGCATATAGGACATACGAATGAATGATGCCATCATGAATATTGTAATGTAGTGCTGCAATGACTTACACTTACACCGATTAAAAAAATGGTTCCATGACTAGTGAGACCAATTCATTTGAGACCATTCATTTGAGACCACAACATTTGAGACCTGTTCATTTGAGATCGCATTCACATGAAACTTTTTCATTTGAGACCACATTCACATGAGACTTTCATTCACAAGACTTCAAGTCTCCTGCAAAAAAGTGGAAGGTAAATTATAAATATCTGATACACAGTAAATCGAAACAGCCCCACTTTAACGTGGCGTAAAATGAATGTGATCGCAAATGAAAGGGGTCTCAAATGAAAAAGTTTCATGTAAATTTGGTCTCAAATGAATGTGATCTCAAATGCATGTGGTCTCAAATGCATGTGGTCTCAAATGCATGTGGTCTCAAATGCATGTGGTCTCAAATGCATGTAGGAAAAAGACTTCGCAGTCGACATTGCGAGTCATGTGCGAGAACGGAATTTAGTTTGTATATCGGTAGGCACGTAGTTCGCTTTACGCTCGTAAACTAAAGGCATCCCACTGTTTCATACAAGGGTTTGATGCCACCAATTTAGTGAACACACCAGAAGTCAACCTGAGTAAGATACAACAGCGATACTTCATGATTCGATTATTTCCATTGCAACAGCGTTAAATAGTTAAGAACGATGTACCTGTCTTATGTACACAAATAAAAAAAGACAAATAATGTTTCTAGTAGCTGAGTAACACATATTTTTTGTATTCCGCTGAAAAAAAGTGCCAAACACGGTTTATTTTTATTTCTTAACGAATTTTTACCAGATTTCTATTGCACTGGACTTTATCATTTTTACAGATAGACCGATATTTCGGCCTGGCCGATATTTGGGTTTTATCGATATGTCGGTATCGGCCGGCCGGCCGAAACAGCCGATTTTATCGGCCCCAGTAGGTGTTGACAAAACGCTGTTATATCCCTCACGCATCCAGACAACTTGCGCAAGGAAGCACAACGAACCAAGTCAAGACAGTTATCTTGCAGCAACGCTAGCAGGTGCGTTTTCATAAACAAGCAGACAAGATGAACCATGAAGCACGCGTCGACCGTCACAGCCGAAACAAGAGTATCATAATCAATCAGATTAATTAGAAATCATAGCAAAATATTGAAATTGCTACAATTTGAAAATTTTTAACTCATAAATCCTGATTTGTAAAGTTTTTGAAAAAAAGGTAAGGCATAGAATACATCATATTTTTGATGATGAAACCGAAAACAAGATTTAAAAATTTTGGAAATATCGGTTATTGGCTGTCGGTCTGTTAATGGCCGACAATCCGACAAATCGGCCCCCAAAAATATCGGTCTATCTCTAATCATTTTAACACCCAAGTTTGAACGTGCTTTTGGTAAAGCAAGTTGTCGGGTTTTGATTTCTTTTGTATTATACGGATGAACATCTGTAATGAGTTTAAAATAATTGACAAAAGTAGTCGGTAGCTGGGAGTTAGTATACTTGTACATGAATTTGCTCACTTCAAGATTATATATATCTTTTTGTTCACTGGTTCCCAAAGTGGGCGCCAGTGCCCCCTTGGGGCGTTGGTGACCATGAAGTGGGCGCTAGCTCCAAACTGGGCAATTGGGGGGCGCTGAGAGCAAATTGAGGTAGTTTTAAGAATAACAAAAAGATGTTCAAAAAAAAACTACCGTGACTTTCTAGCAGATAGGCCTATCCATCGTGGTAATTGTATTAGCACCACCAGTAAATTACCACCACGCTTATAGAAGCAAACCTATTTGTCTTCAGGCATCAAAAGTGTAAAGAAAGCTTAATATTAGACCTGGGCTGTTCTAGACTTTTTCGCTTTGGTGTGAAACTATAGAGTACACAACCAGTTCAGCGACAATGTTCACAATAATAGTTTTTGTTGCGTCATATAGGCCTAACTTTTCTCTTCTTGCCTTGTCTCGCTCGCATTCGACTTATCAAAGCTGTAGTTGCAGGTTCTCCACGCAGTGGCGTAGCTAGAGCTTTGGGCCAGGGGGAGGGGCAAAACTGAGTTGAAGGGGGCCCATTGGCCACCGTACCAGTAGCCAACACTCCGAAAAAAAATTAAGAAATGATAGTGAACCCGGGATGTTGTGGATGTCTAAACTGGCTGAAAAAACGAAAACACCCCGAAAAACGCAAAAAGACAGCAACCATCTGAAAAATAAAAGAATAACAAATATCGAAATGTCAGCTAAAGGGGGCCCAATTTTTACATTTAGCTTGCCAAGGGGGGCTTACCCCCTTCAATTACGCCACTGTCTCCACGTACCAGTGACAAGCAGCCTAGGCCTACTTGTTTGGTCGAAGATCGTAACTAATATGGGCAGTAGTAACGTAGAATAGAATAAGTATAGCCTATGCTTATCGGAAGCATTGCTGAGTTTATTTCCTTCAGTTGTTGAATCTCCACTGATTTTAGGAGATCAATGCAATCCCAATAACTTATCGAAGGCTAGCAAATAGCGGACAAGTTGGGCCTTGCCAAACCGTGGTGTATATCGGTTGCTGCAGCATGGTTTGGCTTGACTCGACTGAAATCAGATGCAGACAGTGCTTAACACTGAGATCTGCTTGACTCGACCGATGCAGACAGGGCTTAACACTGAGATCTGCGTAAGTACAATCTCACACTTTGTGGAATGTGGATCAAGCATGTTTTGAATATTTCTCAAACAATTGTGCAATAACAATGATGAAGCCTTTGAGCGCTTACTTCTCCATACCGAAGTACGATGGCTTTCCAAAGGAACCAGCCTTGCACGATTTTACTCACTTTTTGATACTGTCCTGGAATTCCTGCAAAGCTGCGACCCTGACTTTGCGCAAGGGGTCATGCTTGTCAGAAATGATACTGCCTACTTGTCAGACATATTTGCTAAATTTAATGCATTGAACTTGGCCCTTCAAGGAAACGAAGTAAACCTATTCAAGGTGAAGTCTGCTATGTCTGGGCTCAAGAACAAGCTCGTAGTACAGTTTTTTTCAAGGTGTTTTAGGGACCCGATTCGGGTCCCCAGAATTGAAAATCGGGTACCTAGAATCAGAGAAAATTATCATCGGGTCCACAGAATCAGAGAAAATTGGGTCCCTGGAATCAGAAATATCGGGTCCCTACCGGGTACCTAACATTTTCCTTAAAAAAAAACCTGTCGTAGTATATCAGAGAAATTTAGCCAGATGAGATTTTTTGCAATTCTCAAGCTTGCAACAACTTGGTACTCACAGTGACTGTGTNATAAATAAGCAATGCTGATATAGACGCATACAGCAAAAATCTTCAGGAATTNCAAGCAGACATGGAAGTGCGATTCCAGAATGTATTTCAATTGAAAGTCCCTGACTGGATAATTGATCCATTTGGTGATATTACTTCAGAACGGGGAATTATTGAGGAGGAACTTATAACATTGCAAAGTGATACTGAATCGAAAGCGAAGTTCAGGATTTCGTATCAATCATTTTGGTTGAAAAACAAAATTAGGGAGAGATACCCACATGTGTGGGATTGGGTCAAACTTCTGCATTTCCCAGCTTTTACTTGGAAGAGCGTGCTTTCAGCGCAGTGATAACGCTTTTCGACAATAAGAGAAACCGTCTTGATATAGTTAAGCAGGGGTTTAAGATTGTTTCGCACCAAACTGAAACTCGATATTGACAAGCTGATAGCAGTACGCCAGCCTCATCCGTTACAGTAACAGCTACTGAGTTCGACATTATATTGTTGCAATAAACGATGAATACTGTACATGTGTTTTTATTTTTTGTCGAAGGGGGTGTTTGATAGCTAGTCATTAAGGTTGATGAGGGGAGCACTATTGAAAAAAAGTTTGGGAAACACTGTTTTCGTTGAATAATTTTCTGCGTTTTATAAATGGTAGTAACTTTGCTAGTCACAAGTTCATTTGTGTTTAAATATCTCATGGCGCGATTTGAAACAACCGATATTGGCTGCAGATGACATGAAGCTGCTCTTCCTCAGGCAATAATCCCATATTGTGCTCGCGAGTTTATTAAGCTGTGATACAACATACGTAATGCCTGGTTATTAACATGGTGAAGTTTTCACATTACACCAACATATGTGGATATAGTACAACACAACTGTTTACAATGCTCTTTCCAAGTCAGTTTTTCATCTACAATCACAACAAGGTACTTGCAAATCAATGTTCTTTCAATACGATTACCGTTTGCAGTTATTGCAAAGGATTCTGTGCTTACATGTATATTTGTGATTGACATATGTTTTGTTTTGGAAATATTTAGTAAGAGTTTGTTAGTGGTTAGTCAATCCGTTACATTTGTCATTTCACGGTTAACTGAATTTCGTAATTTTCCCAGATTATTATCGTTCTGAACTAAAACTGTATCATCAGCAAAAAGTATAGTTTTCATAAAAGTTGAATTTGGTTAAGTCATTTATGAATGATAAAAAGAACAAAGGGCCTAAAATCAAACCCTGGGGGATCCCAAAAATAATTGACTTTAAAGGTGATTTAGTGTTTCCCCCCTGAACACACTGTTTTCTGTTGGAGAGATGGGACTGTATAAGTTTAAACGCGTTTCCTCTTACACCGTAATGCTTATGCTTATTGCTTACACCACTTCAGTTCATCATAGTCCCTCCGTGAAGGAGTGGAGTGTGTATGTGATGCCACTGAGAAGAAATAGAATGCGAAAAGAGAGTTTGGTCAACAAAACATAACCAAAGACAAATTTTTATGTAGACCAGAAGGAAGACAGATGCCTTCACGTGGCCCTCCCTGTTGCGGCATTTCTCGAAATGCTTACTAAATCTGTCAACTTGAGAGCAACCGCTGCTACCCGTAC
>JGI24159J19872_10007009_pt1 | contig 14733 bp, 11 predicted proteins | sample Ectturendosymbi4_FD_19872 | JGI IMG/M metagenome (IMG submission 19872) | reverse complement strand
CTCCTACGCTTTCAAAGAGGCCCACTATAGCAAATGTAACATGTAGGCTCACTACGCTTTCTAACGGGCCGACAATAGCAACTGTAATGTGAAAGTCCTACGCTTGCAGAGGCCCACAATAGCAAACGTAATATGTAAGTAGGTTCACTATGCTTTCAAAGGGACCCACAATAGCAACTGTAATGTATAAAGTACCTTGCTTTCAAAGGGGCCCAACAGCAACTGTAATGTAAGAGCAGGTTACTTTGCTTCTAAGGGGCCACAAACAGCAGTTGCAATGTGTAAATACCTTGCTTTCAAATGGGCCCAAAGCAACTGTAATGTGTAAGCACTATTCTTTCAAAGGGCCCCACAACTTCACTGATCTCTAGTGTTTCATTTTTCACTTTTGGACGGTCAAAGCTTTGTTTGGATGCCTATGTAGTGACGGAATGAATTTTGGGCCCCTGTGGCAGGGTGGCCTCCCCAATTAGGGGGTATGGAGTGCGGCTGATACGACTCTGGCTGCACAAACATGAAGCACTATACTGCAACGATTAAGATTCAAGGGACGGAATCAATGAAAGTCACCCGAACTCCTAAACTTTGATGACATGATACATAAGAGAGCAGGCTTGTACCTTCCATCACCGGATAGTATGTGCTCCATATACAGACAAGATGTAAATTTAGACGGATGTTAGAAACGCCACTGAAGGAAACTTACGCATTAAATGCAGTAATCTACAGCTCCGAAACAAAACTGAAAGTTGCGAAGAAGCTCAAAACAAGATTATCAAATCCAAATCCGGTTAAGCAGAATTTATAAAATCCAAATCCATCATAAAGCTGAAAATCCGCCGGATTTAAATCCAAATCCATTTTCATCTCTGCCGGGAGGGTTGCAGATTCAGAAAGTGGCGCTTCAGTGTATAGTGAATGCAAAGATTCAGCTTCTTTCAGAAGCCATGTCAGGTTACTTTTTTTGCTACAATAGCATCTTCCACCTGCTGTTTCCATCAAAGAGTTGATTTTTTACTATTATTCGCTACACCGAGTCGTTTCTGTCCGCTTAGCTGAACAGCAGATGAAACTACAGCTGCCACTCCACCTCCGCTGTGCATTACGGGATTTCTCGGAACAAGGACGATACACTGTCTGCAAAGGTTTATCTTACATACTTGTTCGCCAGGGCCTCCCTCTTTATTCGGTAGGGCTGCCTAGGTTGTTTTTTCAAGACGTAAGTTGCAGACTACCAGGTGCTGGTCGGTCGACAGTTCTGCACGATGCCCCAAAATTTTGACACGAACGTCCAACGCTGGTTGGAACAAGTCAACTGAAATTCAGAAGGATCGTGGATTCGATACCTTTCGCACAGCATCACTGGTTTCTTTCAAGAATTCCGGATAATTATGCACTTGAGTTTGAGGCGTATTCCTGTAGCAAACACAAGCTGTCTAGCAACTTCAGTCACAACATGCACACTCTTTTTAGTGGGATCCATTCACCCACACGGCTTTCCAGCTACAGGTTACAGGTATTCTCATCCCAGCCTGGCCAAACTTATATTTGATCGACCTAAACTACGACGATATAGTTGAAACTAAAAATTATCGCTGGTTTTACAGTTGGGTGTGGTTGTTTAACTAGCGCGTGTGCAGGAGTGACTGAACGGTCACCATTAATTGATCACTGTTAGACCCTTTATAAAGTTGTTCTCATTGCATTTTTTGTCTAACCGACATGAGCACTCGATGATTTTGTTCGGACGCGTCAACGATTGCGACCATTGCTGTACGCCGGTGATCAAGCATCTCATTACCTTTGGAGTATCCAATGGGAACCAGAAGAAAGCGTCTTAAATAGGGAAAAATCCACAAATCGTTGCGCATTGTCTGAAAACACTGCGATTTCTGCCATCAACAAACAGACTGGAATTAAGACAACTTTCTCCCGTGACTCTGACGTATCGATCCGTAAAGTTACGTTTCCGTCGCTTTGCACAGATGTGTGAATACATGGTGTATTTAAGCAAAGTACGAGATGCTGCACAGTTGATACTTGTGTGGTTCGCATACAACCATTAGCAGCTGCAATGCAATATTTCCCACTTAACATGCAGTACATGCGGGTAGATATCGATACCAAAAGCTTTCAGACAGGTGTGGTTACGAAGATCGGGGAGTACTACAATTCAAATGGAAGAAAAAAACGCTGTCGACGGTTGCTCGGGTAAACACAAACCTCTGCAGTGAAAACTGGCGCCACCATTCAGATTTTGGGGTTGCAAAAAATTTTACCAAACGTGAGCAGAAACATTGGTCGAATTTAGACGATCACGCGGTGAGTAGGAACGCTTGGCCTCAGAGAAGCTTGCCGTGTTTGTATCGTACAAAAGCAAGCAAGCACCGGCGTCAATGGCCAGGCAATCTACTCACAGGTCTATCAGATTAGTAGAAACATACATCTACTGTCGTTTGCAAAAAGACTATGCTTCTTGGCGGAGCGATAACACAAACAAAAAAAAGACATTCCAAGAAGAAAACAACTCAGACAGTGGAGGTAAATATTAAAAAACTGATGTCAGCTTTGCAAATATAGCGACATGCGACCTTGCTCTGTACCAACAATATGTCCCAACACGGCAATGTTTATGACTCCAGTCGTACTACATGCGATTTGCTAAAGAACGTCGGATCAATACACGATCAGTAAACTCCATGATTTAAGCTCACGAACAACACAGAATTGTAGATGAAAGATAATACCTGGTTGGAAGATATCACCAAAACACAGTTGCATATGATCTCGCGGCAAGCGCTGCTGAGCGCATAATACCAATAGCTGTGGCGGGCATAGAAAAAAGTACACGTGAAACGCAGCTTGTGTAAAAAGAACTCACAAGACTGAATAATAGTTACGCAGGCAACGGTCGAACAGACTCGAATTATTTTAAAACTGATGCAATTTGGTACAAGCCTGGGTTGTTCGCTGTGTCTTCTATACTTTCAGACACCAACAAAACTTGTTTTTCACACCTTTTATACACACACAACTGCAATTCAGATAAATTCGGTGGTGTTCTGGTACGCTAACTAAATTTGCAGAGATAACGGCCACAAGCAGCATATTAAAATGCTCTATCCCATAAACATTATTTTTTGTTTGTAATTATTTCTCTTCTTTTGCACCGTCATTTGGCATTCGAAGACTCCAAAATGACTTTTTGCACCGTTGGAACTGGCCCCTATGTCAGGGTATAACAGAACTTTACGGAAGCACAGGTGTTGTTACGTACCCGACTATCTTTGTACCAAGGTGCACCAAGCTTGGCCAATGTCAAGCGGGAAAAAAATCGCAAGATAATATCATAATTTTGCAGAACAGCGTAATGCTCACGCGAAATGGCAAGCAAGAAAATTGCTTCTTTGCTTAGCGCTACATGCGAAACTAACATGCTACAGTAAGCAGGCCGGGGCACACGCGCGCGGTTACTTGCATAAGAGCACTGCGTACAAAGTTTGTATAAACACATGGAAGCAACGCTAGTAAGGCACGACAACGACGCAAGCGACATGCTGAAAGTACAACAGTATTGTATAGGCAACGGTTGTAGAGATAAATCCAATCGATTGTTCGCGTATAGCTTGCGCGAAAAAATGCAACTGATTTGTATATCGCAATGCTCACAAAACATTTTCACAGGCACCGCTGGAACAAGGGGAAAGCTGTTGTAACATGTTTTTAAGACACTTCGGTGCAGTTCTTATGCACGCAGCGGAAAAATCATTGGTTGTAAAATGGCATGAAGTAATAGGCTCTAACCGGTCAGCATCTGTTGTACTGTTGTACTAACAATTGAACACTGGGTTTCAATGAAACCTATCAACTACAGCATGTAAAAAGAAGGCAGTGCGGAGCGTTGACAAATGTGCTCTGCACATAGTTCGCTAAGAGTTGCCAAACTTTAAGAAGCAACGCGACAAAGAAGTGAAAGTTCAAACATGAATAACTACATCAGCCTTTTGCGGATCTGCGCATCGTCGAAATGCAGCATGGCAATAAAACCGTTGCGTTTCGTTAAGCTCACTTGTTAACAACCTGATCAAATTTCAGAGCTGATTTGTCGGCAATAAATGTTTAGGCATGTGAGATGACTGGTGCCAGACTAACGTAGACGATTTTCAGGAAAGGACAGCCAACAATTGATTTTAAACAAAGACCTCGTAATAATAAAAAACAGCAGGAGCACATTCGTCAGCGGATTGACTAAACGCGCTTACTATCACAGGTGCATTTAATGCTGGCGATGGGTAGACTTTCAACAGGCCAGGTTGCTTGAGTAAAGAAGGTAACTCTTGACACAACAAAGTTTGTGGCGAACTTCAAGTTGCATGAAATATGTTACCAGGAGCAGATCAGACACCTTTACACGATTGACTAAAACCTGTTGAAGAAACAGCTCGATCGGGACTGTGAGCACACGCACGTCACTGCAAAATCACGTGATACGGTTGCGCGTCAAGTATCTTGTTGCTTTCGTGACTCAAGACGCAATAACAAAATAATGTAATCAGTTGAAGAAAGCAACCACGTAAGCAACGTTTAAAAACACGTGATACTGAACTAACTTGAAAATGATACCCTGATCTGTACGCAAGAAGTTTCATATCAAAAGTTACTGTACAGGGAATGGTCAAAAAACAGCAAGTATTCAAAAAATGAAAATAGACGATTGGGCCACCAGTCTATGGATAAGGGTATTTTTTCTCCAGTAACGAAAAAACACTTCCGCCCGATATCTCACTGTGAACAGTTCAACTAAGCCACTACGAATTACCTTGACATCAAAAGTCACCACAAGTTACTTCGACATTAACAGAACTGCCGCGTGCAACAAAACAAAAACAACACGAACCTTGTCAGCGGTAAACATGTACAACAGCGTGCACGAGACATGCGAAAAAACAACTTGAGACAGCTTGGAAGTTAGTACCAGAACGCAACGTAGAGTTAATCAGAAATTTCCAGAACGCGTTCACGGAAGTAAACCAAACATCCACGATTGTTACGCATCATAAAAAACGAACAACCGGGAAAATCTCGGAACAAAATCTCAAGTTGGTTATTTACAAGAAAGGTAAAACATTGCAGTTAGTACCACTGCACTCATTCGACTTCCGCCCAGAGACTTCTATTGCTGACAGCGACGTCACGCGACACAGCATCCAAGTTGAGTTTGGAGTTGGTAATAACAGAGCAACTCTTGCCACACCTATCATAGTATCAATTCCAACTCGGAACAAATCATACGACCGGATGAGGCAGACTATTCGATCACGCAACGCATCGAGGGCATTCGGACACAGCATTATCAATGACTAGTGATTATACGTGGGAAAGAGTAGTTTGGTAACATACCTGCTGTAAAATCTGCGTTCATCGAAACCAATGGAACGTCACAAAGAGTTGAGGGACAAAACAATTCGAGTTGCTGCAGTTTATTTGCGTCCAAGCAATGGTGATCATGTCCATGGCACACGCTCTCGTCCTATCGATGTCTTACATGATTGTCGATATTTTGTTTCAAGGGGTTCGGCAAAAGCAGACCATTGGTTTCGTGGTTCTTTGCATAAAACTTCTCGTTTTCGGGTTGAGTTTCTAAGTGTTCAGAGTGTCGAGATCGTTGTCCAGGCAACATGAACATTAGCGCGAGAGAAATGACGTGGCCGGCGAACCAAACGGACCTGGCCAAACAAGAATAATTGACCGAGCTGTCTACATTCAGTCTGCACAACAAAGCTCATAGGTGTGGTCATTAAAACAAAGCTGCTAACAGTGAACAGCAAAGCGCTTATTTTTTACTTAAATACGATACAGTTTGAAAAAACAATATTCCAGTAACTAGTCTCCACACAGTTGAAGGGTTTGAATCCATCAGCATTTTTAATAGGAAATCGATTTCACGTAACACTGCACATCTTCAGTCCTGCAAGCAATGCTTATGGGTGTAAGTTTGAAAGGCTGAAACAAGAGCAGAGACAGCAAACAAGCAGTGCCAGATTGAGGCGGCACGAGGCCTGTAGCTTTAACGAGCGCGGTGTCATATGTTAAAAATACACTTGAATAAGTGAACAACTGTTAAATGGTAAATTCTGTGGACATCCATGCGACCAACATAATGCATACTGAATTTCGTAAGAACAAAAAAATCTGGTCCCGAATAGCAACTGGTGAACATTACGGACTATTTTTACCAAAAACGTATATACTACTGTAAATCTTTTTACCAAGAAGGAATACAATACTGTACAACTCACTAGTACAGTGCAGAGACAGTAATTAATGCTTCAAGATTCATCAATTACTTGATCATTGCTATGACTAGACAGTGTAGTCTCAGTATGTCTCGAAGTCGATTTTTTAATGATATTGGTAGTGTCTGTTTCACATAGAAGTTCATGTTCAGGGCCAGGGGTGGGGAACGTATTCAGTATCACGGGCCGCATAAATCGTGGGTTATCGCTGGTGGGACTCAAAAACAATTGATTTAATCGAAATATTCAACCTTCATCTGAGGGTTAAGGGATTCTGTTGACATACTATCTAAGTATCTGCTTGTCATGGAGCTTTGTTTTGACGCGATTTTGTGCTCTAAATTCAAATTGGGTAACGAAAATTCTGATGCAGGCCATATCAAATGTTCACGTGGGCCGCAGGTTCCCCCCTGGTCTACATTATTTGGAATCAGGCTGTTCAGTTTTTTGTCTAATGGTGCTACTTTGTTCATTTTACATCTTAAGTTTAGAAAATGACTGTTCTTCACTGTAGTTGATCACCATGGGAGTTATATAAATGCGTAAAACATTTGTCACGTAAAAGGAAACTCCAAGTACACTACCCAATGTTTAACGAATAGACGCCAAATCCAGGAACTGCCAATGAGATTTTTTGAAAAATCTCCATATAGAATCACCAAAACACCTCAGATTTGAACAGAAAACCCCAGGTAGACACAAAATTAGGTGAATTTTCTACTGTCTACCAAATCTGAGCAGCTGTAACTCAAAAAACGTGCTAGTGAATGCATACTGTAACTTGGCTAATGAACTTTTGTGTTTGTTGGGATTATTACATCGCAGGAACATTGTGATCTGGCAGAATTTACAATAATTAAATCTTCATTCCCAGTATCCTTCTGTAGCTAACCTTTGAGATTAGGCGCTTTCAACTACTCTACCTTAAAATTGCTGTGTGTGGGCTACCGCTTGCTCTTTTGCTTGGGCTTGCTTCATTAGTATCTCTGTCACTTGAATTCACTTCACCTAGCAAATATTTACAGCTTATGCGGTGTCAGTTGCTTGTTCATCAGTTATGCTGAAGACTAACGTACCTTTATAAAATAAGATGAAAGTTTAAGCAATCATACCCTATCTTAATTCACAGCAATACGCAGTTAATTCTTAAAAACCCCAGGTCTTCAGAAGACTCCAGAACCCCACGTTTGGCACAAGTGGCCAAATCATTTTGAGAGTACCAAAAAGGTAACGCAACTTATAGGCTACAACAGGTCAATGCGATGTAATAATATTTTCTGAAAATGTCATTCTTAACAATACAATCAAGAAATATCTGGAAATTGCTGCAGTTTGGCCTCATTGCTTGAGTGGTTCCATAATGTTGCAAATAACCGTAAATTATTTTACATTTCAAATTACAGTAGTCTAATGTAAAAGCATTCAAATTCAAGCCTACGGTTAATCGCTTATGACAAATTTAGAAAAAAAGTGACCTCTTGAACAGAGAAAATTCNATGCATATAATCAGGGGTGGATAATAGGGGAGCCGAACGTGGCTNTGGCCTCGGACTCTCCTCTTTCATAGATGCCGTGAGGGCCTCCCTTTTGAGAGTTTCGCTTTTAGTTTGTTGCATTATTTTGTAAAAACCTTACTTATCACTCTAGAAGAGACACATTTAAGCTCTGAAGCAAGTCATATGTTTGTCAAAATAAAGCAAAAATCATGTGCAAATGTGCCAAAAGGGACCCCTCACCAATTTAATGAGTAGACAAAAAAAAACAATTCAAAATCAAACGACTTTAACCAATTTACAATATGAGATTGAATTTCACGCAGAAGCAAATTCCCAGACAAAATGAAATATTGTTTTCCGCGAATAAAGTTTCTGTATAGCATATGCAAAGTACCTTTCTGAGAGTTTGTCTCGGGCAGCTAAATTCTAATATCCACTCTTGTATATACTGTAACAAAGAACAAATTTAACACAAAGTACCGTGGGGCCCGTAGGAATTGCTACATTTCCTACAATTGTTTATCCGGCACTGAAACAAGCTCAAAACTAAAATGGCTATAAATCAAAACACAAGCTGCGACAAATAAATATCTTGAAAACATGTCTTTCCAAAATAAATGCTTTCACTGGAATACAAACAGTATCTGACGCCAAACGTCGAGCAACGCAACAATCAAACAACGTCGTCGTTAAGACTCATCGAGCGTTGGTACAATGCGTAGGATCGATTGCTAGTGGGTGGTGGGCAATCAAACTCTAGAGTGTTTATTAAATTTAAATGCTGAACGCTGTGTCGAGAGTTTCCGACACACGGAGCTACTTCAGTGCGGGCCAAACCATGCCAAAGGAGCAACGCAAAAATGTGCTAGAATCATTTCGCATGGGGAACAATCATGCTTTGAATACTCATTGTTGCGTTAAGTTTGTGATACCATTTATTCTCACAGGTATCCCGAGAGTGAAATCCGGGTTTTTCTACAAAAGTAACAGTGTAAGCTTCATGTAATGCTGGTTTATTTCCATTTCCATGGGTCACCGAATAGTGCCGACATAAGGCCATTTAGAAGTTGTCATCTTTACAATCAAGTTGGTTCAAATCACTGCGGTACGACGACCATTTCGTGGAATATTTGTTGGTAGTTGGCCAACATACTGTTCATGGCATATCACACAAGTCGCTACATCGGTATCAGTTTGCGGATATCAAGTTTTGCTTCAGTGGGAAAGTTTAATTTTTTGTCGTTACTTGTGAAACACGTGGTACCATGGATTTGTTGTGTTTCCTATGGCAACCACAAAGGCAGAGTGCTTGCAAGGCCTTGACACCTTTGGTTTACTTTTTTGTCTTGCTTAAAGCAAGGCACTTCTAGTTTGTTAGTTTTTGCCTAATTGTGGCATGTCTTTTGTACTGTGGGTAATCATTGCCTTCGTGGTTAAGTTTTTTTTGTCTCTGATAGAGTTAGCGAATGGGGGTTTAGCTGCTGATGTAACCGACTCAGAGATAAAGCGATCTGCTTACATTTCCCTTTGGACATGACAAATAACATGATATCAATGGCATCAAATTTGGAAGGAGAAAGATAGCCCACAGGTTTGGGCCACACCTTTACCCTTATCTTTCCAACATACACAACGCAGTGAACCAGCTCCGTATGTCGTAAACTCTCGACACAGCGTTCAGCATTTTAATTTAATAACCACTCTCTAGAGTTTGGCTGCCCACCACCGATTAGCAATCGATCCTACGCATTGTACCAACGCTCGATGAGTCTTAACGACGACGTTGTTTGTCTGTTGCGTTGCTCGACATTCGGCGTCAGATACTGCTTGTATTCCAGTGAAAGTAATTGTTTGGAAAAGACATGTTTTCAAGATATTTATTTGTCGCAGCTTGTGTTGAGAGTTATATTCATCTTAGTCTTGAGCTTGTTTGCTTTCTCTGCTCTTGCTTCGCCTTTCAGCGTTTCACCCGCAAGCATTTTTCTTGCAGGACTGAAGATGCGTAATGTTACGTGAAATCAATTTCTTTTTAAATTTTGCTGACGGATTCAAACCCTTCACCTGTGTTGAGACTAGTTACTTGAATACAGATATGTGCCAAGTCTGAATCATGGCAACAGGTGAAAGCAGAGCCCAATCGGCTGATTCCTCGAAGCTTACAGAAAACGTAGAGCTTTTAACGGAGTGCAAAAACAATCATCATTTTCAGTATTGCAGTTATGTTTACTTTGGCACATATTTCATTGCCCAACTGAAAACATCAACTTGCAGCGAAGGCATCTTAGTAATACCGAAAACAAAGGATCAAGACCTGTTGTACTGTTCGTTGCAAACAGCCAGAGGCTCAAAATGTCATGGTGTTGTTTATATAAGCACGGCATTACTTACAAACTTTAAACTTTTGCCCGCGTGCTCGTTATTAAAACATGTGCTTGATCGCTCATTTCATCATTTCCAGATAGAATCGAGATTCGCCGAAGCATTGTAAGCAAACGTTTCCAGAAAAATACATTTTTTGTTGTCTCAGCTCAAAATAAGTGTAAGCATTGAATCCCTCCGTTAACTACGCCCACTTAAAACCGAAAAACTGTTATCCTTCAGGTTCTGATTTTAGCTGAAGTCAAACTGATAAAATATAACCTTCGTATTGCTCAATCAACCATGCATAGATCTTGTTGTCCTTACTAGCGTTCAACAAATTGAAAGATCGCTCAACCGTGTTAGTCTAGTATGTTTCTGGGTGAGATGCTTGGTGCGTAGGCGTAAGCTACGGTGCCTAGCAAAGGACGCGAAGAATTTTTTAAGCCCTCTGACGAAATCGCAAAACACCACTGCTAACGCCGGATTGGTTCCACATCCTAAGTCTTTCAAAACCTTACATTGCTACGAAATCCTTTTCGTCAGCGTGACATTTTCGGAGCAACAGCTTCAGTCAGCACTTCCGCGATACGCATGATAGCCATAGCTTTATCGTTGGATTTAAGATTTTTTAGGTCATTGCAAACCGTGCGACGACTTACTTGTAAAAGCGCACCGGTCCCGAAACTTCCAGCGTGACGAACGGTAAACAAACATACGCGATTGTCAACTGCGTCACAATCAAAGTGGCAATTTCATAAATGGCACGAGAAACTTCGGAGTTCTGAAAAGCTGGCCTGATCACTCGACGAACCTGCAAACAGTGAAAAAAATTTGTGAAGGTTTGGGTTGCTAAAAAAATTCAGTCTCACGCAGCATTTGCCAAGAACTGGGTCGGTCTACCCCGTTAGTTGCAAACGTATAGGAACTGCGTGGGCATCTGAAAAACAAGAATATACCCACGAACAGGAGGTAGGCTAAAATCGATTAAAACCAAGGCCCTTTAAAGATTGGAACTTCAATTCTGACGTTGCTTTCGCAACGCTGATAACTTTTCATTGACTGAATAGACAGCGAGAGTGCGGACCATGACATTGCCATAGTTTTTCAGTTTGAAATGTGTTAATGTGGTCGTGAATAGAGCATAGCCAATTTTCGTTGAACTAATGTAGCTAACATTACACTTTCAGCTCCTAAGCACACTTCTGCGCGCACTTGCCCTCAGAGTTTGTCATTATTTACTGTTACTCTCTTAGAAAGACGCGCAACGCAGTGACGCATTGCTCGAAAATATTTGCGAAACGAAGGTCAACTCAGCGTATTCGCGCGAACATCAGTTGAAGGGCACGCCCACCTTCAGTTCAACCGCAAATGGCGCCCGGCCGGCGAATGCCACCCTTCTTCAAAATTTAATTTGCGAGGAAACACAACTGCATTGTCACAAACGTGAAGGCGACGCCCAACTGCTAATCTGTCGCACAACGTTACACACGCACTTCGATATTTCTGGTCATGCGCAGCAGCGCGAAATTGCGTCGGGTTAAAAATGATGATCTCGTTTTTTGCTCAACCGTAAAACTGATGCAGCAGCTCAGGTCAAAATCGAGACAAGAACGTTCCTATGCGCTGACAATACCACATAAAGGAAAAAATCGGGACGATTTCACCATTTCTTCGGCACAGTGGTTTGGATGGATCTGGAGAAAGTAAACGCTCGCGCCACTTAGCTGTCAGTTCTAATTTTAGGCACGCCAATGCCAAACCTTTTGTCAAATAACTTTCTGTGAAAAGCGGGTGGGCAAACTCTATTCTTTGCGTTGAATTGGTCGATATTGTCTGTTCAGATGTGATATTTACTTAAACAATAAAGAACAATGGACTGACTCAATGTTTTTTTTTCTTATAGTAGACACACGTTTAATTCAACGGATGGTTTGAGAACTGACACACAAAACCTGCTAGGTGACTCTCGTACGCTCGGCTTTAATCAACAAAAAAACACAGTTACCATCTGCAGAAACAAAGAAGCGAAAAGTCTGGTAGCAACGACAACAACAGTTCACAACAATCACTAAGAATGGCGCGTTCGAACCTTGCTGCGATATATGCACGCCAATGGCCCCTAGCTGTCGTGGCAGCAATCAGCGTTTCAACGAACAAGCAATTACGGCGGCGAAGCAGCTATAAACGAACCTCCACAATACTCGAGGTCATCAAGTATCTAAACGCAAGGACGAGCAGTTTACAAAACCAAGAAAATTGCACGCACGCCAGTGATGCCAGGTTATTTTGTACAAACCAGCAAGCCAATTTGAAAAACAAGCCCTAAATGGGTAATTTAACGGAAAAACCAGCCCAACGTGCGTTTGGTAGGAAAATTTAAAAAAATACAAAACCAGCAGGTTAGTTAAATACAAAAACAGGGAGGCAAATCCGAAAAACAAGATAAAAAATGAGCAAATTTGCACAAAAACACGCCCAAATTTCGTTTTGCAGGAAATTGAAAGAGCAAAATGGCCATGAATTTAAATAAAAAAGCGATCCGCAATACAGAAATCTGCATAAAACAGGCCCAAAAAACAAGCGAATTTTAATCAAAACACGCCCGAAAATAAGCAACCCGCAAGTCTTAAAAAAAACGCAAATCCACAAAAAACAAACCCAAATTCGCGGGAAAACCGCAAGGTTGGCAACACTGACGCACGCCCAGTCGCCCACGCTGAACAGTTACCAACTTCAGAAACGCGTCCGAAGTTCGTGATTATCGCCGAAGCAAAACTACCACTTGCAAGTTGGCAACACAATGAAAGCGCACGCATGCGTCACAAAGACAAGTAGAAAAGCACAAAAACAATTCCAAGCAGTACCTTTCGCTGGACCAGCAAGCAAACGTGGGAGGATAAGAACATTACGTAGTAGCCCGGAAAAAAGCCATGCCATACAGCTGAGAGAAGGAACGAAGTCAAAGTTCGATACTTCGAAGGCAGCCTATCATATGCCACGCTGGAAACGAAAAACAAATATGAAAACGCTCGTTGTGACGTCTTACCGTTTCTTGGAGGCATGCCTTGCTAAGATATACTACTACTTCAACAAATCTCACATCAGCCTTCATAACGGAATCGTGACAAGTTGCTGGGAAGCTATGGTTGCTGAGAAAGATCGCCACCTCAATAGCTTTTGTAGCAAACAGGTTTGAACCAGCACTTCGGACGTCGTATCACACACGTTAATCATCATTACGCGTTTCGCCAAGAACTAAGCTCATATGGAATAATGAAAATTTGACAGAACAAATCCATCATTTGCAATGGACATGAGATACGGCATGTTGGTACATAGCGCTCGTCACAAAAACCTTCAACAGACAAGAAAAAATACATTAGAGAAATGTGTTGATTACTCTGCACTGAATTTCGAAAGCAAATTAACGGCGAGTAAGTTAAACGATACTCCGGGATCACACAAAAACTTAATCACAACAAGCTGCAAGAAAATGCACACGAGATGGTTCCTGTTAACTTACTGTCTAAGCCACAGAGTCGTCGTAATGTTCCAGCTGTCAATGTAGCTTTTCAGACCGGTAGCAAGCTGAAAAGCAGCATCGTTAGTTCAGTTCGTGCTCTGCACCCAAATAAAACCAGTGGCTTTACCAGAAGTCGGCACTGGAGTAAAACTTTTGCAACATTAAGTGAAAATGGACTGCGCTGCATCTGCTCTTTTAAATTACTGAATCAAAAACCGTCTTTCAAAAAGGCGTTTTCAAGATTGCAGCAAGCTTCTTTGCGTGTTGTTTTTTATTTTTCGTTCAAGCGCAAAATGGGGATTGGGCAGATACATACCGATCACCAGATAACACGTATCTAAAAACTGCCGATTAATTTGTAGCCGTACAACTTAAATTGAACTGTTCGGAATACAAGCGTCAGTATACATTTCTTCAGAGCACTATAAAAAATGCTGCGAAAAACAATTTGAACGAATGTTCAGTACTAGTCTTCTGCAAACAATCAAATTAACAATGCCTCGAAAATAAAGGATGTGTCTACTTCCAAAATGTATCAAGATATGCGCTCGCGATCCCTTTCTGAAACGTCGGTGTTTTTGCTCAGGCTGCACAAAACGGTCGAAAGTTGGAAGAACGTACAGATGTACTACGCAACGCCAGTGTTTATTGTTGTTATGGGGCGAGGGACCGCAAGGTCATCGAATCAAGCCCCTAATAACGCAACACAAACAAAATAAAAGGCACACAAACAAGAGTAAACAAACGTAAACAAAACGCAACATGAAAGACACACAACGCGTAAAAAAACGACAACAGGCAGCAATGTAATGTAATTTTACACATTAAGCAGACCAAGGGGGGTCACTGATAAATTTTTGTGAAGCAGGACAATGCGACAAATAAAGCACGTTTTTGTTAAGTTTTAGTTCAGTGAAAAATTAGCTGCATCGACTAGCAAAATCAAAAGAATCGTTAACGTTAAACAGAACTGGAGCATACAAGCAAAAATTTAAAGAATTATTTTCCTATAGATAGATATATTACAACACAACTTGATCCAGTAAATATTTTTTGT
>JGI24159J19872_10007008_pt1 | contig 14733 bp, 7 predicted proteins | sample Ectturendosymbi4_FD_19872 | JGI IMG/M metagenome (IMG submission 19872) | reverse complement strand
AAGTAGCGAGAAACTGCCGTCGCTCTGACACAGTAGGGTAATCCAGGCTTTGACAGGCCATATACAGCACAAATCTAAAAGCAAGGTCGCGGGCCATATATTAAACGTGCCGGCGGGCCGCACTTTGAACACCCCGTGTGTAAACAATACCTGGTGATGGTCTAATGAAGTGCATGGAAACGCTAGTCTTATACTTTTCTTTCTTGTGAAGCTGGTATACTGTCGTAAAATTAAGTTGCAGTTTCAAAAATATGACATAACCATTTTCGTAAAAAGATTATTGAAAATTGCGAAATGCAAACCGTCTCTTGCGACTTGGAATATATAGTTTTGCGGTTTAAACTCACAAGCCAGCAAATCTTTCCAAATTATAAAACATTTTTTCAGTATCTTGCAGCATCTTTTTATAACGATACATTTTAGTATGTATAAATATGCGTCATTGTCTGTTAAAAAAAACATTTTTAAGTGATTTACCTGCTGCATACGTTTTCGTTGTTAATTTGGCTCTCGATAACAACTGTCTGTGCTTTCTTCCTTCCTGCAAATACCCTGCCGACGTCAGTCAAGGCATGCTCTACTTCATTTCATTGATAAAGTGAATTTGCAAGCAGAGACTGAAGCGGCAAGCTTGGTCTTACTCCTTCCCAAGTTTACCGAACAAGATCATCACGTTGATACTGCATTCCACCCTTTTCCTTGGGTTTAATCTGCTTCTTGTTATCACTGAATTAACTCTTGCTTGTTGCTCTTGGCAACCTCCAAGCCTGATAGTTCTTTCTTTGCATCACAAGCTTTAAGAGTTGGACATGACAGCTGTGGGTGCTAAATATTTTATTCGTCCTTTTGACAAACCATTTTTACGAAAATTTCCCAGTCACTTCATTCAGGCTGCGCAATAAAAACATCAAAATAAATAATCACCACTTTGAATTGGTGAATTAAATGAGCAGAATTAAAATCAAAGCTTTTCAAAAGTTTTTGATATTTCTTAAACAAAGTATTAGAAATCCGATTATAGGTCTTCCCACTAAACGTTTGATAAAACAGGTGAGGATTTATAAGCTTTTTGCACAATAGCATTTTAACCGTGAAAGAAAAAAATGAACGTTACCTTTCAACCAGCTGGGTTGCTGTGAGGCCGAAAACAGTGCCTACGGGTGAGTGACAAAACCCTCACAAAAAGTGTAGTTTTGACTATGGCGTCAGTGACAGCAATCAATTTGCTGGAAAGCATTAAAACCATGATATATGGCAGACAAGCAGAAAAATGATTCATGCGGTATTCTGTTATTGTATTTGAACCAAGCCAACTGGTTATGCGATTTTGCTGCCACTCCGTCGATGATCAGCATTGGGCTCGCCTGGCGTTAACCTTTGCTTGCTGCTTCGTCGTACTCACTATTCACACAGAAGAACGCCATTACGTTTTTATCACATTCTTGACCTGGTCACTGATTGTTGTTCATAAGTAACAGAAATGAAGCTTAACCTTAGATTGGCATTTGCTGACTTCCGGCAGATTACTGAGTTTGTTCCATGAAACACGTGCTCTGAAAATGCTTCGCACAGCAGTTTGCGGGAATGACATGCCAACGCTAAAGAACGGGTTGCTGGTTAAAGTACTTTTAGTACCAGCCAAAATTTCTACGGACGGCTGTGAAGTTGCTAAAAAGACCAAGTTTTTGACAAAATTGCACTTCTAACGTGAGCCGATGTACTTAGGCTCATGTATAATCAGCTCAATACAATTCTTCACGGGAGATCCTAGGTCTGCTGACAGTAACACTGATGTAGACAAACTATACCATTGCTACACTGGCGAATAGGCATACTTCCCAAAGTTTCGTAATTGGTTCTGCCAATGAAACCTGGGCAGATTTAAAATAACCCATGACAAATTTATTATTCGAACTTAGCTTTTTTCTCAACATTTTGGATAGGTTGTGAGGCAGTAATGACCGCGATGTGAGGAGCTGATGTGTAAATTTCAAGGATCCTATTGGTTGAGGGTCAACAGCTAGGTTGAGAGCATTGATCAGTCTTCCAATTAAGTGACCTGACGTCTTGAGGTTGCCAAACCAAAGCAAGGCGATGTAAAAGGTCTGCACCTTTCCCGTTGGTACTGCAACTCGCCAGCAGCACTCGAAGTTCGATTGTTTCTCTTGAGTAAATTCAGATATTCAACAAACTCTTCAATACACTTGAATGTGAAGTTAGAACAATGTGATGTTTAACGGTTTGGTGTAGAATAACGGCGCAAACAGCAGTGTTCAGCTTTTGCAGGAGCGACCGGAAACAGCGACTAATTGCCGTGATGTAGGTTAGCAGGCTATATGTCAACTGCTAGGCTGTTTGCAAACAAGTAATTTGCATCGAATCACAAATATAAATTGCCTGAAATCACGCATTAAAATGCACGAATCACTGACACACTGAAGCACTTGCGCATCCACTTAACACCATGATAAGTTTTTCCAAAATCGCTTTTTTCACTTCTACACGAAAAGGAAAATTTTTTGTCGAGATTAGCAACGATAAACTTCGGGCCTAAAATATACATTCAGAACTCTTGTTTGCTGTCGCTGCGATTGGATCTGTGCCAAGCGATTTGTGGGCAGGCTTCGAATTCGAACCTGTTTTGACGAAAAACGTGCTTAGTTCGTAATGCGTGTGGCGCTGACAGCTATGATTGGTTTGCAGCGATGAGAACGCTGGTGCATGGTCGACAAAGGGCTGCTCTGTTGTGGACACCAACTACACGCACACTGTGTGCTACTGTACTCATCTCACCAGCTTTGCCATATTGCTACAAGTGAGTACTTACAGCTACGGTTTTTGTATTTTTGAAGCACGGAAAAACACCCTGGTTTGTTAGCCTGTGTTTTCCCAAGGCTTTTAAGCTGGCAATCTGTTGGCAATAATGCATAAGTGTGCCACAAGTTTTCTTCTTCCGTCCAGGTTCGTAGGCACGAGGGGACGTTCGGGGGCACTGACCCCATTTTTGTACCCCAATAATTGTTTTGGAGATTTCTAACGACAAATGCGCAGCTTGAAATTATTCATTGCGTTGTAGAATTCTACACTCCTTTTACTATAGTCTCTTCATCGCGTACCACAATATTCTCGGTTTCATCACAGCAACATTGTGGATCTCAGCCATGTTCAAACACCCGACTTCCACCGTTACCAAAGAAGTAAAAAACGTGCTCTGTAGTTCATCAACAATAAAAATCTACAGGTTTGCTGTAAGCTTTCGAGGAATCAGCCAACTGGGCTCTGCTTTCATCTTTTTGCGATGATGCAAACTTGCACGTATCTGTATTAAGCAACTATTCTCCACAAGGGGGCTAAACAAGGAATCAACCAGCAAATTTTTAACCCTATTAAAAATTTGGTGATTGATTCCTTGTTTATCTCCCATGTGGAGAGTAGTTACTCGACTGTAGTTCATCAGTGTTTTTGCTAAGGTTAAGTCTCATGCCCTGTGAAGTCACAAACGAGTCTTATGCGCTTTTACGTCACACACGAGTTTCGTACGCGAAGCGCAAGATTTCTTTTAAAACCGAGCCAGGCGAGAAAAGGATGTCCTATACTGAGGAAACAATCAACAGTGAAACCTGGTTATGAATAAGCCAGCCCGGTAGCATTAGGAGGTTGACAGTTGAGTGGACATTCAGCAACCCATGCAGTTATTCGTAGAAAAGCTGAGGTGTAGTTATTACGCACACAGCATAAGAGGTGGAGATTGTTACCTAATCTAAATAGCAAACGTTGGCTATATTTAAAAAATTATTTAATGCCTGGAATTTCATTCAAATGAGAACGATTCTGCTCCCCCTGACCAAACAACCCCCCCAATTTCAACCCTGGCTACGGGTCCGCTTTCGTCCATACCTTAATTATGTACGAGCGTGGCTGCGTTTGTCTGCGACCTTCGGCTTTGCTTTCTACAGATTGTTGACTACCGTACTGATGACGACACGTGGCAAAGTCATCTGCGAGCGCTCAGCATTATTTCCAAAATCGGCTGCGCCTTGTCTCTGCTCGGAGTGACCTTCATGTGTGCGGCGTTTATAAAACTGAAGTAAGTGCCAGTATTGGCGTAAAAGCCCGCGTGTTTGCGGTTTTCAGCGTTGGACCAAAAGACCTACCCCACCCACGCTTGAAAATGCCTCATATGGGTTGGCATCGATATCGTGTAGCCTACAACCCTCTTGTTTTCACATTTCTATTTCTTTACCTCCGCCAGTTATCCAGTGGGTTTACCATCATTGCTGAAAAAGCATTGGCCAAAACTATTTTTGTATTCTAAATGTTAAGTGGTTAAAATGCAACGCGCTTTGCACGGTCTAACTTGTTTGCAGGTTTCATACGGAAAACATGAAAATTCATTTCAATCTCGGTGTGGCAGTGGGATTAGCAGACCTTGTGTTTCTTTTCGAGGAACTGGCTGAAGCAGATCGAACTAGCTGCGTCATCGTCACCATACTATTGTATTACTTTTACATGTCGGTTCTGACTTGGATGCTGATCGAAGGTACTGTAATTTGTTCATTCTGCCAGTCGCAACTACATCAGCTTGATTTCGCGAATGCTGTTGTGTGTGGGCTGCTTAAATTGGCAGTGCTTGGGCAGAAAACAATAATCGACGTACTTTGGTGTAAAGCACATAAAGTGTGGAGCTGCTTGGTGGGTAAGCTAAGCTTACTCGGCAGTCTAAACCACGGGTATTCCGTCAACGGGTCTTGCTAAAGATCACTGCAGTTCAATTTGCAATGCACTGATGATGATGATAACAGGAGTTATCGAAACGTTTGCAATATGTCGTTGATATCGCTTTCACTGGCCGTGATTTTCATTATACTGTAATAAGCATATTGTGTCAACAAATTTCGCGAAAACGTTGGTTTGGAAACATGAATATGACGTCAACGTGTGACGTCACAAACACCGCACACCAAATAGAAATGACCACCACATGCCACTGAATGACCCCCCCTCATGAAAATTTTCTGCGTACGCCACTGCAGAAGGATGTGATCAGTCAACATGGTGGTGTTAATTCGAATGATAATGGAAAGCTCCTGCTGAAAACTGATGCATCAACGCACTTTGCATCATGAATATCTTTTTCCAATACAAAGATTTGCACAAGTGCGCCTGGTGCACAGATTCATTAGATTAGACCAGGGGTTCCCAACCTTCCTCTTACGATGTACCCCTTCAGCATTCTGACAGATGAGCATGTACCCCTACAGCATTTCGACAGATGAACACGTACCCCCTTCTCATGACAAAATATTTGTTCATGATTATTCATAGATGTATTTGACAATAAGTATATAAGGATTTTTGAATGTATCATTCACTGATATATGTACAAATATTTGGAAAGAAATGGCATGCAAATATACTTTTCTCTTCTATTGCTCACCTTAAATGTACCCCTTCAGATAGGCAAATCTACCCCTGGGGGTACATGTACCCCAGGTTGGGAACCCCTGGATTATACCAACGGATTTGAACGGATTTTGTAACGTTTTAGCTGACTTCTTCCAATCAATGTTGGACGTCGTGTCGAAAGGGTGCAGAACTGTCAACGGACCACCACCTGGCAGTCTGCCACTTATGTCCGGAAAACCAACATGGGTTACATGAACGTGCTGGAATCAGACGCTTTACCGAATAAATTGGGAGGCCCTGGTGGACAATTGCAAATAACGGACAGCGTATCATCTTTATTCCGAGTGCTTCCGCAATGTACAGCGAAGGCAGAAGAGGAATGACAGTTGTTCAAAGCAGCTGTAGCTTCATCGGCTGCTCGGATACGTGAATAGACACCAATCAGCGTGACGAAAGATAATAAAAAAGTAACCTCTTGGTGGAACAAGGATGCGAAAGATTCTATTTCAGCTAATAAATTGGGCTGACATGTCTGGCTTAAGAACAAAGCTGAACCTTATTTGCATTCGGGATAAGCCTAGGTGCGAAAGTTCGCAGCCCAAAAGGTGAAAAAGTTGAAAATGCAATCTTCGAAAATATTCGGACATAACCTAGCTATTGCAATTATTGACAAGCCAACACAGTGTTCTGGCAAACCATCAGGCGTCTTCGCGGCAAAAGATCTCATACTGTGAGATCCATTAAAGACCAAAACAATGGAAGACATCGTTGACAGGTGGAGGGAGTACTTCAATTTTCTTTTGAATCCAGTCACTCCAATAACATCAGACGCACAGGATCTGGGGGAGGTAAGTTCCATCACTGCAACCGAAATCTCCCTAGCTGTCAAAACACTAAAGGCTGGGTAGGCTCCAGTTTGTGCTGAAATCCAACCTGCAATACTTGAAATTTGTGAAGAGATAAGGCTAACTCATGTGTGTCAAGTGGATTAGGTGTTCTGGAAAGGTACCGAAGGATTGACAAACTATAGGGTGATCAGATCATCTACATACTGAAGAAGGGAGACAAGAGGGACTGAAAAAACTATGGGAGCATTTCCTCTGTTATCCTACATGGGAGAATGAATCCCAAGTATCTTGAAGAAACAAGATGCCGTGAGGTAATTGAACCTAAGCTGGAGGGTGCCCAGTGCTGTCTTAGACCTGGCCATAGCACTACAGACCAAATTTCACCCTCCAGCAAATTTTCGAAAAATCTTGGAAGTCTCGACAAAGGCTTTGGAGAGTTTTGCGCAAGCACGGTGTTGACAGCCACCTGCTACTCCTGCTGAAAAGTTTGTGCCCGTGTCAGCAGCGTTAAGTAAATCCTTCGTCGTGAATGTTAGACTTAGACAAGGCTGTGTGTTGTGCTGTCACTGCTTTCTGTTTTAAGTGGATAAACAGTCACAGCCGAGTCGATAAGGACTCAAAGGAGGTTACAGTTGGAAGCTGCAGGCCAACCGTTTGGTTTCTGCGGACGATTTGGTGCTGCTTGCATTTTGTGAAGAGGGACTTCAATATGGACTTGATCGGTTTGTGTCTATGTGCGGCCAAGCTGGAATGAGAATTCTAGCATTAAAAAGACCGAGTTATCATTTCTATGCAGAGACCCAATGGACGCTGCAAGTAAGCAACATGTTGAGAAGTTGAAGTACGTTTGGGTGGTATTCATTAGTGACGCAAGACAGACCAGATTCACGAATTGGTAAGGCAAACACAGTATTGCGTGACCTGTATTGTTGCGTGGTCACACACAGGGGCTTTTAAACGAAGCAAAAACTTCAGTTTTTAAAATCAGTCCTCGTTCTGATCGTCACCTATGGTTATAAATCTTGAGTAACGACCGAATGAGTGCTATTCCAACTAGAAGCAACAGAGATCGGATTTTTGCAAAGAGTTAACGGCGTGACACTTCGCGACAAGGTGCGCACCTGTGAAACATCTAAAGCCCTGAATATTGAGCCATTTTTCCTTTGAATAAAGAGATCTCTACTATTTTGGTTCGGCCACCTTACCAGGATGCTCCAGGAAAGACTGACGAGGTGAGTCTTGCAGGCAACACCTACGGGAAAGTGACCAAGAGGCCCACCAAGCACCAGGTGGCGTGATTATGTCTTTGACCTGATTTGGTCCCGCCATTGTGTGGAGACAGCTCGGCGTTTGTGCAACGCCTACTAAGCTCTGTTTTCGGTCCGCTAACGGCGATCTGTATTGGAAGCCCTGCAATCGTAAATGGTTGTTTCTAGCTTTCGGGATAGATTCACCTGAAAATGCGCGGTAACATCGTCTTGTCATGAGATTCCTCGTTATGTGACATGCTCGCATGATTTGCCTACAGGCTTGGCTTACTGTCAACAAGACTGACTTTCGATCAATGGCTATTTGAATGCAATCAGTCCACCGAGCGCAGCCGAAGAACGAGTAGGAAGGAATAACTAATGGATATGTAATTATGTATATCTTAATAAGAGAAAGACGAATTTAGCTTGAAATAAAAATCCGACTTCGGTGACGAGAAAAGGCACTATTGATTTTATGCTAGACAAGAAGCTCGTCAGTCGCATGAAAACATCGGCGTGGAAATAGGTGAATTTTTAACAGAAGCGGATACAACCGAACGTAACCACTTGCGATGGCCCCTGGCTTTTTGCTCAACAGAAGCCGCTCAAATGCTTACCGTGCCTCCGATGCCTGTTCGTTGCTTCTACGTCAAGGGAGGCCGATTTGTTCCTCTGACTGCTGATACGAAATGTGCAACACCAATAAGTATGCCACTGACGCATTTGAAAGAGCTCCACCATGCGCCATTCGATTCGCCAACCGAATGCAAATCTGCGTGAAAAGAAAAACCAACGTCGTTATTTACGTGCAGAACGCCTAAGGAAATATGTGTCTGGAGACATGCACTCACGCAGTTTCGTGCCTAAAGACATCACGTTTTCGTGGCTGCATGAGCTATAGCTTCTTTGCACTCACTTATCCGCAGTTCTCAACATGCGTCATTAACAAATATATCTCTGGCAAAAATATAAGCTTTGCACGGCAGCTGCAGACCGCCCAAGTGCAGCAAAACTTTTTCTATTCGCGACCGTGGTTAAGTGTCAAATCAAATGATGCACCTTAATTGAATTTCAATTTCTGTCCCGCTGCCCTTTAACTAACTACAGCAAAAAAAATTACTTTTGTTCTCTTCTCAGCAATACAGGTAAATTCTTTCGCTTTCCAAAATTAAGAAAAATTATGCTGATTTCTCTCATTTATGATGTAGATTTCGTGTCTACGTTGCAACCTGCTGTTTCCAAGAATTACCGATCTTATCTATTGTTCACAATTGTCAATCGGGCTGTGCTATGCAGTTTTTTTTAAGGTGTTTTAGGGACCCGATTCAGGTCCCTAGAATTGATAATCGGGTCCCTAGAATCAGAGAAAATCATCATCGCGTCCATAGAATCAAGGAAAATCGGGTCCCTAGAATTAGAGAAATCGGGTCCTTGCAGGTCCATACCGGGCACCTAACATTTTCCTTAAAAAAAAACCTGGTGCTGTGCAATGAACAGATGCTGGCGTTTTTTACTTGGATTTCTTTCAAGGCATCTATTAAATACTTAAATCAATATTTGCGCGAAATGAATGCTTGGGTTGTTTTCAAGACATCTATTTTTTCGCGAAGCACAGGTTATAAAGTTTTATGAAAAACATGTCAAGTTCGGAATCGTTGTAGACTACAGTATCTGTCATTGGAAACACTTGGCAAACAACGCTTACAAACCGTACTATATTTACATTTAGGGCAGAAAATACGAATGACATCACATTATTTATTCACGCGACCTCGAAAGGACTGAAGGTACTTTCAAGCTGTACGCATTTAAATAATGTTAAAATAGTTAGTGAAACGTGATAATTTCCGTAAAAATTTTGAAAAGGTCGATGCAAGGGCGTACGCAAGGGGGGGTTTGGGGTTGAACACCCCCCTTGAGCTTGATATTTTTCAAAAACTTTCAGTACCTGCGCACAGGAGATTAATTGTTTTCGCATATTTTTGCTTGTTAATTTGTCGACTTTTGCAAATACCACGGAATGAATTTGCATGCAAATTTCAAAGAACATTGTAAATAGGCCAAAAAGTAATAATCAGGTTTTGGTGGGAATTTGGGTTATCGTCTGCATCCAGAAACCATCTCACCACTTTTTGCAGACCTTTCGTCCACTACGCATGTTCAAGAATTTGTTCCGCGATAGCTCACTTGATCCAAAACAATCAAGGACGTACGCAAGAGGGTTTTTGGGGTTAACCCCCCTTGAGCTTGATATGTTACAAAAAGTTTATTACCCGCGCAAAGGAGATTAATTGTTTTCTCATACATTTCGCTTCTTAATTTGTCGGCTTAATGCAAATACGACGAAATGAATTTGCATGCAAATTTCAAGGAGCATTTTAAATGGGCCAAAAAGTAACAATTAGGTTTTGGTGGGAATCTGCGTTATCGTCTGCATCCAGAAACCATGTAACTACTTTTTGCAGACCTTTGTTCACTACACATGTTATAGATTGTGTTCCGCGATAGCTCACTTTGTCTGAAACAGTTGTCTTTATTTCGTTTTCTATGGCTGATCAGCGCAAGCTCTGACCGCATTGACTGCATTACCAATTTCTGTATCATGATAAAACTGTTGCACGAGCTCAAAAACAGCAGTTGTTAACATAGAAGCATTCAAGCATTTGATAATGTCTCAGCAGGGAAAAAGAAAAACTAAAAGTTTTGATGGACTTCTATAAATAACAAAAAATCAAAAGTTTTCTTGCGTACTTTATACGAATTCTCAATTCTTGTATAGTTTAGCAAGATTCGATATTGCAAACCGGGTTGTGCGTCAGCCAGTCCAGCCGCACTTTTTCTGTGCTCGACTGCTCGTATTCAACAAGACATTATCGCGCAGTCTCATTTTGCAGTTGTAAATTGCTCTGACGCATTGATGAGTGTGTTTTGCTCCCCTGTTTTAACGCGCAGCCTGATATTTTTGCAGTAATGAACTGCTGTGTCGTAGCGTTGAGTATATTTTTTCCCGATATCCTAACTTGGAGCGCTAATATCAGTGCAATGACACATAAAATAAGGGGAGTGGATGTAGAAAAATATGCATATTATGTCAACAAACTTCGCCAAAACGTTAGTTTGGAAACATGAATTTGACGTCAAATTGTGACGTCGCAAAGAGCGCACACCAAATACAAATGACCACCATATTCCACTGAATGAACTCCCCCCATGAAAATTTTCTGCGTACGCCACTGGGTCGATGGATTGGACAATGAAGGACAACATGGTCAATGGTCTGTTCTTCTGCGCCGCCACACCCTATTTGTGTAAGCAGGAGCGGGAATGTCCAACACCGGTGTGGAGGCGGTTAAGCCGGACCCAGGCAGTATTGGAAGGGTCATACCGAGGGGTGAGTGCCGGTGTGCAAGGCCCACTCTACATTCCATTGGTGAGCCGTCCAGTGCGCCGCACTTCTGCTGTTGTTGTCAGATGAACTGATGAGTTGTTGTGCGGCGGGTACAAATGGGTGTCTACATTTGAGATACCATGCATTCCCGCTCGGTGGACAGGTGAACGCTGAGTGGAGCAGACGTCCAGGCTCCATGGCACGGCGTGCTTGAGACAGTGTGGCTCATTTGCGACGAAGCTCGTCAGGTTTGATGCCTGGAAGGAGAGGGAGGTTGTCTGCTGGTGTGGGACGCAGGCATCCAGCCACAATTCGCAATGCGTCGTTGATGGCTTGGTCAGTGAGCGCTTCTCGTGGCCAGGAAAGGCTGTTATGCCAGTTCATGCGTTACACCTGTCGGATTTAGCACTTGGTGTGTTATATCTGTCCGATATATCGTTCTGCGAGCTAAATGTGTCGGATTTAGGAGTTTGTATGTTAAATGTGTCCGATTTACAACAATTTTATTTTTTTACAAACGGCGTCCCATGCCGGTAGTTTTATTGCGCTATATTGCCAGCAGTGATCTTCATGGAGGGTTAAGTGTGTGCAGCTTGTACACGTACACTCCCTTTTAAAATGAGACTCAGCTCGTGTTGCTGTGCAATTCCATTAATAGCGTTGACTCACTTGTCAGAAATAACCGGATATTCTGTTGAATGGCTTTTTTCTTAACAAATCTTTCCAGGGATACACCTTTACTCGCAAGTTGTTGTGGTCTTCGTTTCTGCACGACGCTGGGTGAAATATTATATATCTGTTGGCTGGATGGCTCCATTGGGAATTATGGCCATAGCAATGGGAACTCTGAACGTCAAGCTGGGCACAAACAAAATGTAAGTGCATAGTGTTTTTATACATAAAATCAAGTGAGGATGCCTACGTGGCAGGTGAAATATGTACTCTGTTCAAAATCTAGAGCAACGATGCGTTTCTTCGAACGGATTTCTGCCGATGAGGATTGTTGCATCTGTTTGTCTCAGATTTTGTGCGCTGCCACTGATGTATAAGAATGGGAGGCTTATACGCCATTGCCCAAGAACGTGATCACTATTCTGGTGTATTTGTAAAATCAGCCTTTTGATATATTATTCAAAAAAAAAAAACGTAGAACCACAGAGTTGAAGTCAATTTATAGTTGAGGCAAATTTTATAGACAGCTGGGAATCTAATACTTTTCTGATTTCTCCGGCAAGACACTGGGCAATTACGCATGGAAGAAAACTGAAAACTGATGAACGCATTTTTTAATCTTTGTACCATTTCTGTTCAAACTGCGTTGGTTCTAACACGTCCAGATTGAAATCATTTCAATTAATACAGCGTTGCTGATTAGCGATTCGCACAAGTCGTTGTTGAATCCCAAGTAGGAAGATTACAAATCAAAGCTTGTTTTGTGGTTTCAGATGCTGGCTTTCTCCGCATGATAGTTCAATTTGGGCCTTTGCTGCCCCTGCTACGTTGGTGATTTTTATCAATACCGTTATTCTGGTGGCTGTCGTGCGAATCATCATCAGTCTTCAGCCGAACAAGACAAGCAATGCGAAAATTGCGAAAATCAGGTTAGCCCGCGCTTGACTGACAGACATCGACTTAAGCTTGAACAGCGGAAATTCATAACCGTGCCAACTAATTGGAACTTGGTTGGTCTGCATTTAGGCGAGCATACCAAAAAACAAGATTGAAACCACCAGCATAACTGATTACCAACGATCGGCACGGGTCACAAATTTGGAAAGAGAGTCGAATTCTAACACCTCCGAGTACAAGTCGAGTCATTTGTAACAAGTTTCGAGTCAAACAGAACAATGTGCATGACTTCTTTTTTTAGTCATGGCAGTAATTTTCTGATGGGAAAGTGTATAGTGTTGCATCGCTAAACATGGAGTCACATTTCTGTTACCAGCCGACAAATTTTCAGAGGATTCATGTTTCCTTTATTTGACAAAGTCTCGGTATCGACTACATTATTGAGCATTTTTTCGATGTTCTTGTCGTGTAGAATCAGGCCCGTAACCATGAGGGGCGCAGGCGGGCGAAACCCCGTGGAATTTTTTCCAGCCCCTAGAAAAATGTCTTGGACCTAGTTTAAAAAATTTAGCACCCCTCAGACAATTTTTTGCCCCCATGGTGTCCCAAGCTGGTTACATGCCTGTGTAGAAGATATATTGTAGCATGAGTATTGGCTACTATACATCTCAGATTTCTTCTATCTGTGATCGATAGCTGTGCTCGGCGTTGAAATGAATACGCATGCTTTCAGACGCTGAGATGGGAGTGTATTTTGCTTTTTTAAATGCTAAAGTAGGCTAAACNTACTGGGCATATGGCAGTAATTCTTACACTTGCGTAGCTGAAAGTCAAAGTTCAGGTGTGTTNATGGTGTTCCTCATACTGGTCATAGGCATAAATTTNCATCATTACAGCAATAAATTTGTGTCTTGCGCAGGAACGCGTTGAAAGGCAGCATCTTGTTATTTCCGCTTCTCGGTACGACCTGGCTGTTCGGATTTCTCAGTTTGAGTAAAGGGACTCTCTTCTTCCAGTACTTGTTTGCAACAGCGAACTCCTTTCAAGGATTTTTCTTGTTTGTGTTCCATTGCTTGTGCAATTCCGAGGTTAGTGCTGATTGTGCATTTCAGGCGTTTCAGGCAACAAATCCGGGACTTCTTTTAGCGCAGCCATGCAGCCTGTACATTGGGAAAGAAAAATTAGGAAAACTCGCAAAAATCTACTAACCCAAACAATAGTCCGGTAGCAGGGACCGATAAGCGTGCACTACCGGCTGTACAAATTGTTTATCTGTTCTTTACCTCCGAGATGTGCTCTGTAAGAATCTGAATGATGCCACTAGGTCATACTTGGGCAATCCCCCCGATATCCAAATTAAGGCCACCATTACGGAAAGCAAATATCGGGCCAGGTGTGCCCTCGTGCCTTGCAACACTCGGATGAAGTCACATTGCGTGAACACAACAACAATAACGAAAAAAAACCTAGTGGCATTGACTTATGTTTCGTTGCACATTATAATCTTGCTCCGTGCAGCTGTGTCACGAAATGCTGGAAAACCGTTGCTGGGTTGTCAAACGCCGTGTGAAAATTATCTTCGCCTTTAATTAAAGAGATTTCTGGTGAAAACAGTGGCGAGATTCAAAAAACTTTAACAACATATTACCAGGTGTATGTACGGTAATTAGCAATCGGTTTGCAAATTGCAAGGTTCATGAAATTCGAAGTACAGGCTTGAAAGAAATTTTCAAATAATACTCATATTCGACCCGCCCAAACTAGAAAAAATCATTCGTGACCAAACATTACATTTTTAGCGAGAACATTCTTTGAAAGATTTAACTGGAAGCAACTGTTTCAATTTAATTCAGCCAGAAATGGATTTTAGANCAACANCTAACATACTTATCCGGTTGAGTGTTTGAATGGTGGAGCATGCACCATCAGAACCGGAAGACTGTATCCGATTCCTGGACAGGTCATGCCAAAGAACTGAAACACGGTACTTGCAGCCTCAACAGCGTAGGGCACGATATTAATGGTTGGGTTAAAGTGAAAGCTTCACGCCAGNCACTTGCCAGCAAAATAAGCTCATACAAGGGCCCGCAGACCAACCACGGCACTCTAAGTGGGAGACGGAAATTACAAACCAAGTATANCTTTTCTATTTCGGTTATTTGAACTACAAACCGCGTATAAGTTTTCTATTTGGTTTCTATTTTGGTGGTTATTTGAAACCGTCACTGATGATTCATCAAAGTGTGCCATTTTGTCAGTGTTTTCAACTCGG
>JGI24159J19872_10007007_pt1 | contig 14734 bp, 8 predicted proteins | sample Ectturendosymbi4_FD_19872 | JGI IMG/M metagenome (IMG submission 19872) | reverse complement strand
GCTCTTGAACAGCTCTCTAGCGCAATCAGTGGAGGAGCTAGGGCGTTGGTAAGGCAACCGAAAACTGCTGTTTTTTAGGCTGAAATCCAAGTACGAATATACTGTAGACCGGCTGTCAAAGGGTCAATTGGTAAATATATTTATCAAACTTTCCATGTTGTAGAGCACCTAAGGGCTTACGCCCCAGTGGAAATTTTTTGACTCCCCCTGGGAAGGTGTGCTCCTCAATTATGAACCACTAATTTAGAGTTAAGGTTAGGGGTTAGAGTTTAGGGTTCAGGTTTAGCCCACAGTTCACGCAACACAGACAAGAAGCCACTAACAGCTTGCCAGCACTGAAACCATGACAACACTTGTCCATGGATATAGAACTGAGTCCTTACACATGTCACGCCAACTAAGCCGGTCATATGTTCTGAACTTGTCATGTGACCATTTCAACCAATTGTGTTCAGCTAAAGGCAAAATAGACCATGCAATAGTTTTGCCTCATGAGGCAAAATAGACACTGCCAACTTGCTAATGATGATCATCCTAAGAATTTATTTGCAAACAAGATTCATCACTTAGGTTGTGTGATTAAAAGGGTGTCTCCCAAGTGACTGCATAATGAAGATAAGAAAACACTTGAAAACAGTTCAAGAAAACTAAAAAAAAACAGTTATTGCAAAAGCACTTGAAAACGGTACAACGACATACACAGATTTTGTTTGACCTTAGCAAAAATTCCACAACCCTTTGAGACTTCTTTTTTTATTTGAGTGATGTGTGGTTCACAGTAAGACTTGTCATGCAGCATGACTCATATTTTACACTCTTTGCTATGATCATCTGATTGTAATTCTCATATTATTGCTGTATGTAGAATGTAGAATTTTGTTAAGTTTTCAACATGTGCTATGTTTTGTTATATTTCAAAGATAATGTATCGTTCCTCAATCAGTTTTCTACTTTCCCTATTTCTTTGTTAACCATTTGAACCAACTGCAAATGAGGCTGCTGATTTAAGCAATGCACTGTCATTCGCAGAAAGAACTGAGTCATTTGTACATAAAAGAAGTACTGTAATGGTACTAAACTTGACCACCATGGTACACCACAAGTTATTTCATCCTTACCAAATTAAATTCCTTAAATGTTAACCTCGTGCTTGTGATTATCTAAATAATTCTGGATCTGCTAAGGTAACCCTTGTATGCTATGGAAAGAATTAGGTCCATGTAATCTTTATACTGGTTCACTATTAAATGTTTGTGACAAATCTAGAAATATTCAACAGGTACGATGTTTCAGTGTAGCTTTTTGTATCATATAGATCATCTGCATATGGGCTACCTCATATGTGTGGTACATCACTATTGCCATAAAAGTGCAATTTAGCTACAACTGATAAAATGGTATTATTTTTTGTATGCACCTTAGCTAGTCTGCATTCTGTAGATGTCTACAAGGTACCACGCATTTTGCAAGATTTTTCAGGCATGACATGTGTGATGACATAACCATGCATGACCAATGACATGTGATTATTTTTCAGCATGAAATACTAATAGCTGGCACATAGGATGCAGCATGACTGCATGTTATCATAGACTAATAAAGACCTCAAAATCTAATGTCAGGAATTTTTTTAAGGTTAACCCTAGGACTACCATACGGGTCAATTGACCCTTTTGCGATTTTCTTTTCAAATTTTAAGAAAAAGTTTTGCAGCTGGGAACCTCAAATGTTTTGACTTTTATTATTTTTGTGTCTTGAGCAAACTACCAAGACGACAACAAATTTGTTTTCAAAACCAGTGTTTCATGATGGAAAAACAGTTACCCCTAAGCTAAGAATGTTGAGCTATCCAATTACATTTCGAAACAACTTTTGCACACAGGGCCAGAACACATTCCACACACACACTTTGAACAGTTGCAACATTTCATTCTTGTTTTGTTTGACTGGTTTATTTGGAATTTGGTTCTTTTATGGAGTTACATGCCTCAGCAGCTCCTTGAATGCATTTCAGATGCAATACATGGGGTCTCTACATGCCTTACAGTTCCTCTATGGTGAGCACAGCTTTTCTGTCAGTTTGGTAATAAAATCTACTAGAGCATACCTTTGGTCTATATCAAACAATATCACAAACAATATCACAAAAAACGCAAACCTGCATTTGAGATAAACAGCTATAGGATGCCTGTGAAAAACAGCTACAAGGCCACTATCGAGCGCTCAACTATGAGAGATTCCACATATTTGCATACTACGTCTTGTGGTAAGTTGCTGGATGTCTTCAAGAAGCCTCTTGAACAACGTGATCCACAAACCTAAATTCTTGCTTCATGTATTTCCTGAAAACCTCCTTGTCTTCACGTACTTTTTGGTGTTCACAAGCTAAATAATGGTAAGTACTGCGCAATGGGGGCCGTCTCCCCTAACTTTTGGACATCGGGGGACACAAAATCTTTTGTCCCCCAAAATGTTTTGTGGTATCAATATAGTTGTATAAATTTCACTGCCAAGATTTTGCCAAGGAATTTTTAAGTCTATTGATGCAAGGTAACGTATGTTTGGCAAAATTTGAATATTATCCTGATGTACATGACGAAAAAACGGTATGATTTAGGCGTACTTTTGGGTCATTGCGCCAGTCAATGGAATCCCAGAGACATGTTTATTACTTGGAATTGCATTGTGTTGCTGCCAATTATTTGAATCTCAGAGATACATGTTTACAAATGCTACTTTTTAATGTAATATTTGTTTTTTGAAGAATGATTAAAGTGTCTTTGTTTTATCTACATTTTCAAGAACACTTCAAGCGCTAATACTAAAGTTTTGTGTAGCCTACTTGATAAAGACACAAATCAAATACTTAGTTATCATTGTTAGATACTAGCACAGCACTCTCTGCAACTGCCATAATACTAGGGACGTACCCAGTGGGGCAGCGGGGTCAAAATATATCATCTCCATAATTTGCCAGTTTTACGAAAAGGTTGTACTACAGTTGAGTGAACATGGTGACGTCGTGGAAATGCAACCAAGAGTCTTATACTTGTATGATATGCACACTAACATGCATACCACACAACGTTTCTTCCCCCTAAGGTTTCTAGCAAACTCGGTCCGTGCCGCAGCATAGTGTTTGAGCAGTTTGCATCCACAATTTCACTAGGCGGTGAAATCAAACAAGAGCATTGCCACTGCACATGCACAAAACGAGCAGCGAACTCATTATGACATCACCACAGACAAAAGTCACACTTCAAAATTTATTTATATCAAAGAGATGCGATAACTAGTGCGCTGTGTGCAAAAAAAACACTCATATTCAACGCAGGGGTCAATTGACCCCATTGGTAATGCTTGAAGAAAAAAATCTCGGTAGTCCTAGGGTTAATAAAATAGAGACAGAAAGGAGTATATGACTAGTTCACTGTCCCAAGCACATTTTAAGTGATCTCCACTGTTTACAAAATTATTTTGACCTACGCCTTTTCACTCGGCACACACTTCCTGCTGAGAACAATTGCCAAGTCCAAGAAACCTTATCAAATATTTTCTGACAATTCACCACAAGGGCAAAGAAGTTAAATCTAATTATGAAGTATTTTACTGGGAAATCAATTTCACCTTACCATATTTTTAGACCATAAGGCGCACTTAAAATCCTTTAATTTTTTCAAAAAATGGAAGTGCACCTAATGTATGTGTCTGGTTGTGTTTTCTCATCTAGAACCAATTTTATGTGGTAAACGGTGCTATTTATTTAATTGCTAGTTAAAATTTTTTTGCAAACAGGCCATCGTATTACATAATAAACCAACAACTATTGCAATGAGCAGCCTAAGTGGTTCGCAGAGTAGGCAGCACATACCATAGATTGTATTACTCACCAAGGCTCGTGGCTATCTTCGTGCACACCGAATCAAACACATGCACAACTTTTAATTTATTCCATTCATGTCTAGCGGATTAGGCATGTGTGACAGGTTGAACTCCCTCATATGTACAGTAAAACGCGGGAGTCTAATCTGTCCAGTTAAAGTCCCATGCATATTATCTTGAGTTTTGCTTCATTGAATGCGCCTTATGTAGGAAAAAAGAACAGCTAGCATTCAATTTTTGATGCTGCGCCTTATAATCCGGTGCGCCTAATGGTCTGAAAAATACAGTGATTATGCTTCTTCAGTTCCTGTATGTTGCATGCAAAAGCGTGTGGATAAAATGATGAGAAGCAAGGCTTAGAGAAAGCACACAAATTGCAGTTTCAAACATACTATTACCATCAGACCTAGAGAAACACATGTTATGCTACTACCACCAAAACTACAGAGCTGAAGCACCAAGTGTTGAGTGACTGATTTTCTGGCAGTCGCATTGAATGAGTCATACACGCAATTGAAACTGCTGCTGGTCACCATGATTGGACGGTATGTCAAAAGGTCTGTTTCACCTTATAAAGTGTATGCATCACAATTATGGTGTGATTTCAGGAAGTGATGCATGCATTGCAGAGATTGTGTGTGGCCAACAATTTTGGGTGCAGGTCTCTATACTAGAGCTCAACCAATGTATCAGCACAACGATATATATCGGCCGATATGATGATGTTGCCAATGTATCATATCAGCAAAATTCCGCCGATACATATCGGCAATATTTGCTCATAAAAGTGTTGCTCTGCATGGAGCGTTGGGAAACCCAAGTTGCTACTTCGTATGTGACCCTGATTAATTAACACAAATGTTCTGTCCTGTTCCTAGCGTACAGAGCCTTCACGCATACAGACCATTGTGCAACAGTCCCGACAAAACACTCTATGATGCAACATTCACTCATAGGTTTTGTCGCGGTAAGCAGATGATTGCCTGCGACAGCATTGCCAATTGGGCTGTTTTTTTTGTTGCGTTGCGGGATTTTTTTTGCTGATGCGGGTTGCGGTTTTTTGGGCTTGTTTGATCAAACTGCATGCAGTTTTTGGGCTGTTTTTCGAAATATTTTTCTATCAAAAAGTATACATTTTGTCAATTATGCTGAGGTAGTGAGGTTTGTTTTTACTTGAACTAATGTGATCGACGGCTTTTTTCTTTCGTGTCTGTTCTATGGGTGTAAAATCAAACAGATGAATCTTCGAGATCACGTGATTGTGTGCGTGTGTAATTGCATGGGCAACAATGTTGATCTTATTCAGACTGAAGTTTGTGGCCAAGGGTGTGGTGTTGCTGTGGTCACATCATGTAATCAAATTACTGTTGTTAGTAATCGATACTATGAGTAAAGCTTGTACACATGCAAGACGTAATCACAATTAGGAAAAACACCCACAGCACAACTCGCTATGTTCCTTTGTGCGCAGAGAGTGTAGCCCTACGGCAATGGTTCTTAACCTGGGGTAAATTTCATCTTCAAAGGGAGTAAATTGACTGAACCATATTTTGCAGCAAATGTAAATTTTTATAAATCATTCTAAACTGTAGAAGTTGTTAATTTCATATTTTTAAGAAATGAGCACTGTTGATTGTATTGGAGTAAATCTGGTAGTCTCGTTTGATTAAAGGGGATGAAATATGTAAAAAAGGTTAAGAACCACTGGCCTACAGTATTGCTATGGCTTATGCTTTTGTTGACACTACACTTAACACTGTTGATTTAGTTAAACATCAGTGTACAAGTATCACTATCAGAGTTTCATGAAGGATTTGATGTTAAGCTTTGAGTTGATGGGCGCAGTATGACAAGCGATACGCCAAATGCGAAAAGCCAGAAAAGGATCTCTTGTTGAAAGGCTGGATACAAAACACACTTGAAGTTACAGATAAAAAACTTATCGTATAAATGCTGATTTGAAATAAGAGCACATTACAACGATTTAAATTTTAAGGAATCATTCTACAACTACTAAGCACATTAAAAATTCGGCTCCATTTTCACCTATACGTAGTCTGTTTTATGCTGGCTGTACCAGGGTAGTAATGCTAATAGCCTACATGATAGTGTTAAATCTGCATACTTGAGATTAAGCCTACAAATCGCTGCGCATATTGCTTGCCATTCTAGCATAAATGATGTAAGCCTAACATCACCTTAAAGAATTACTAGGCTGCATATCAGATCAAATGTATTCTTTCTTAGTTTGAAGTTGCATTTTCAAGTTGCAAAATGTAAAGAAAACAGCAAGCTTTTTCTCTTCTATTCCTTAAAGCACATACTTGAAATAATATGTACCAGGGTTTGCTGCGGTTAACATTTTATTTCGACTGCAATGTGTGGTATTATTAATAACAGTTTGATTGATGTTACTACTTGTTATTTTGTATGTTTGAGGTTGCTTTGTAAGAAAGGTCAGTTGTGTGTTGCACAAAGATTGCAACTGCAATAAGATAATGGTGGTTACTTTCACTGCAAACTGTTAGTTTTATCGCAAATTTTGGACTGTAATTTGGGCTAGTTTGAAGTTTTTTGGGCTTGTTTTATGAGGACATTGGGCTGGTTTTTCAACCAGCATCTGGCAACACTGGCCTGCGAACAAACTAGGTTATGTGCTGTTGTGTTGGTTGCCTGTTTTTACCAATGTCTCTCTAGGCTAGACAGTCTCGCAATCGGCGTGCATCAAAAAAGTGCCTACGTCACAGCAAGCAGGACCCAGGTTTGCACAGAATTCGATGTTGTACGGTTCTTCATCGCAGTGAAGTGATGGTTTTACTGTAATGCATCGCGCATTTTTTTACTTATGACATCTGAGCGTAGGCACAGATGTCTACACAAGTAGTAAGCCCACTTACACACAACACATATTTGCTGTTTGTGCATTTTTTTTATTTAGAGTTAGATTACTGTGAGTCCTAGAAATTTCTATGGAACACAGTAGGCACAACGGATTAAACGATCCTTTTAGTCAAACACAGCTGGTTAAAATGGTCACGTGACAAGTATAATACATAAAGAAACCAGAGTTTAGGTTTAGCCTACAGTTCATGCAATGCAAGGAAGAAGCTGCTAACAACTTGCCAGCACTGAAAGCATAACATTACTTGTCTATCAGACTGATGCATTTACAGATATCACAGTCAACTAAGACAGTCAAGCTGTCTAAACATGTCAAGTGACAAGTCCAGCCAATCATGTTCGGCTGGTGGCAAAATAGTTCCAGGAGTGTGTATTTTGCCTCACAAGGCAAAACAGGAGTGTATATCTTGTCTCATAAAATTATTGTAACTTGTGAAATTATTTTCTTTGTTTATGTGGCCTGAAGAAAAATATGCACTGTAATGTCTTTCAGCTATAGTTTGAAAATGTTTGGCTGAAGGCAAAATAGCTCCTAGAGTGGTTATTTTGCCTCATGAGGCAAAATGGACACTGCTTGAGTAATACAAAAATATCGGTATTGGCAATGAAAATTGAAAAACATCGGTATCGGCCCAAAAAAGCCTTATCAGTCGAGCTCTACTCCATACAACCTGCCATGGCAAGCAAGTGTTAGTAGTCATCAGGTTCAATGCAACATTCCTACCATTGAGGCCTTATTGCAAAAAAATGTGTACCTGTTTCTTGAAAGATGTAGAAAGTCTAACATGTATGGTTGCACACTTTGATGCAGTCAGATTGTTTATATTCGTCCTTATTTTTTGAACACTACAAATACAATCGCAGTTTACTTCATAAATCATGACTGAGTGCTAGATGTTACAGTGTTTGTTCATTTGAGGGCGTGTCATGCCACAACTCATTTGTACTTCATTTGGTCTTGACCAGTGTTGTGTTATGAGTTAGCAAACAATAGTGTTAAGAAAGTGTTATGGTTTAGCGAACAATAGCGTTAAGAAAGTGTCTGTAAAACTGTGGTTCCAACGCTGTTGTAAAATGTTCTGTTGTGTCTGTTGTTATCAACCTGTGTTGCACAGAGAGTGTGTGCTTGTACTATGGACTTCGTGTCTGATTTCAAAATCAATAAATTAAATTTCTTGTTCAACCAGTTTTTAAGTTTTTCTCTTCAGTACATTTACAACATTTCTTGAAAGCTGAGTAAACAGGGATTTCCAGTCTGTGTCGTCTAAGAATTGATGTTGAACTTTCAAGGAATCTGCCTGCCATCCTCAGCTTTCATAACTTTATGATGATTCTGCTGAGCATATCTGCATTTCAGTGACAACTCACATGGGCAAAGCAGTTAAACATGAACATAAATGTTTTACTAGGAAATATATTTTATCAAGTGTTGCCATGACCTGGCATGTGATTCTGGGAGTGTGGCACTATAATGTTTAAGAAAAATCTCATAATTGCCACAGAATCCAGTCTTGCACCACAGCATCTATGGTATGTTGTCTAATGCATTTCCAGTTTTTAACCTTATGCATTTACTAATTTGATCTAGGTTGAGTGTAGCTAAAAAATGGGGACAAGCTTGAGTCGTTCAATCCACATTGAAGATGAGCCAATTGACAAGCCAGACATGTATGTCAAATTCAAGGATCAATCTAGACCAATCAGAGGTATTTGTATTATTGTACTAATGCATGAAAAAATTCTGGTAGTTGTTTTTTCAAGAAGAAATATCTAGCGTTATCTGTGTGGTTGTTTATAGCTGAACTTCAACTGAGTTTTATAATTAAAGATTTTGTTTGAATTGCCTATTACCAGTCAAATAGAGAATATACTTTGCTAATATTTTATAAAGTATTGATAGAAGACAGTTGTGCAAACACTTGTTTGTCTAACTATGTTCTACTTTGTTGTATAGATCATCTCTAATTGTTGAACTGTCTGAAAATTTCGTACGTTCAACAATCGAACTGTGGTTGTATTGTAATTGTCACAAAACTTCTTCACATTGTCTTGTGAAAATTTAGATAGATTTTATGCAGTAATAAGCACTACTTTTATCATGGTCTAGGACTCTAGGTGATGCTATAAATAACACTGCAGCAAATACTTATGGTAGTGTGGTCTTTGCAATATATAATTTTTGTAATGACTAAGTAACAACTTGCTTTCCCCGTTTAGTTTCTGAACAAAATGCTTTAAAACATTTAAAATTTTGTATCATTTTTATTCAGGTTACTTCCGAGTGATTTGTTTTCTTTGTTGTGCTAGCAATCAGAATCACCACCAGTCATTTCAAAATTAAAAAAAAAACACGCTTTTCAAAACTTTTTGCAAAATTGACATCCTGCTTTTCGGAAATGTGCACATTTTCTCTATGTCAAAAAGATAAGTGAAACTTTTTCTGATTTCGAGTGCATCAGCTTTCATGTAATATAGATTTGTTGGCAAATAAAATGTAATCGGCTAAATAGCTCAGGGGATAGAGCATGTACCACAAATGCTGGTAGGTTGAGTTCAAATCCCTGTTTGTGTAGTGCTCTCCATAGAGATTGTAGAATATGCTTGCGCAATCACTGCGGAGAAGAATGCTTGAATGAAATTTCTCTGACGATTTTGCATCGTGATGTAAAAGTGAATAACGAAAAAGAAGTATAAGACTTCTTGCACAGCAACCAACGTCGTCAACTGTTCGTTCCAGCTGAGCTAGCTTTGGAAAATGTGTATTTTCATTGGTAAATACAGTGGAGTTTTTTTTTGAAGAGATGTACACCACCACTGAAGAAATGGATTTGGCTCAGCTTCCTCGAAACAAACGCGATTATTGCGCTCACATGTTGATGGATTTACTAAAATGTCGAAGAGATTGGTTTCCGGAATTGTATCGCTGCAATCAAGAATTTCACGATTATCAGCACTGTACCGTAAACGAGTAAGCAATACTAACACAGTCGGTGTTTTTCTGTGTGTGACAATGATTGAAAAAACTGTAGTAGATTCATTTCCAACCTTTGCAAAATTTTATGTAAGCTGTGTAACCAAGCGGAAATTACGAGTTTTCAGCTGATATTTCCAGGAATTTTGCAATTCTTTTAAAGGGTAGATTCGATAAAGCTAGTTAGATTATAAATGCTTGCAACACGGCTTGAATCGTGTCACACAGTAACAGGTCTTTGCAGCATACTCACTCCACGACTAATTACATTAACAACCTAGTCATAGTTATTTGAACATACATGAAGTAATGATAGCTCTAGCAGTACATAAAATATGTAGCCAGGAAGTACTTACCCAAAATATTANCTGGTAGTTGCTCAGTTTGNAAAAAAAATGTATAAAAGCCTGTGAAAGAATTGAATGAAAGCTGTTTAAAACGAAATGTTTTTGTGCATCACAGGTCTTTCCACAAAACTAATTTCACGAATATTGGCAACCTCGTGGTCTATATATTCATAAAGAATTGAAGGTTCAGCAGTACACAAAAGATAGAGACAAGGACTTTTCCAATAGATTACAGTTGGGGCGGCCAAACTACGCATCTGGCCTGCAAACCAATTTAATCCGGCCCGCCAAATACCTTGCACATTTTTTTCAAGCACCACGTTTCCTGTGGACAGGATTGCAACAGCGTTGACTGCTTGCTTTTCTGTGGACAGCATTGCAACAGCGTTGGCTGCTTGCTTTTCTGTGGACAGCATTGCAACAGCATTGGTCCTGTCACGTAAATCGCACTGTATCCGGCCCTCCAGTGGTCAGGCAGCCGCGAATTCGGCCCTTGGGTCAAAAAGTTTGGCCTCCCCTGGATTACAGGATAGCTGTTAATTTTTACGAAAATTTTAATTTAAACAACCATGCAACAGAAATATGCTAATGGTTGTATGTAACGATGTAATGTAATGTATGTTTCCATGTAAAGGTAGTGCAATTAACACTGCCAGGTTAGTGCAGTTGGAAATGTGACCACTCGGGACAAGGAGCATGTTGGAGCCGTTGCCCCCTGCGTTTTCATAGCAACTGGTGGAACAGAATTGCCCTTATTTAAGAGATTGTTATTGTGTGTTGATTACTTCAAAAGTTAACGTTTTTTTATCATTTTTGAAAAGATGGCCCAGAGTTCTTAGCCCTTCTGTTCATTTTAGGTTGCGTTTGCGCGGAACAATGAAACATTCGGCCTCTAGATTGAACTGCGGCTTTTCTTTACGTCAGTGTTTTTCAACTGGGGTTCCGTGAGTGGCTGCCAGTGGTTCCGCCGAAACAGACCGAAATTGCCTGGGACGAAATTCGCAACCACAGTTCTATGCGGTTGTAGCAATACAGATACTTGGATCATTGCATAGGGTTCCATGAGCAACGCAAATATTTGCGGAAGGTTACGCTGCAGCNAAAAGGTTGAAAAACAGTGCTTTACGTTATGGTACTCAACCGTAATGGAATGTGCTATTCCAGTGTAACATGATGGTAGACAGAAAATCGGATATTGGTTTGCCGAAATGGTAATCAGAAATAGGCAATTCGCAAAGATCTTTTCTAGAGTTCAAGATCACCAATGGTAACTTCACACATGACCATTACGTTCTGGTTAACAATGTTTATCGCCCCATCTCCCCCTTCTGTACGACATTCAAACTTACAGAACGCTTGATCCTAAGCTGAATCAACCCTATAGTTGAAAAACTCCTACCTCAGGAGCAGGCGGGGGATTCGCAGAGGGCTCTCTACGGTGGACCAAGTTGCTTGTCTTACGCAGAACATCGAACAAGCATTCGAGGACAAAAATGTCTGCGGAGCAATCTTTCTCGACCATACGGCAGCTCACGATATTGTATGGCATCTTGGTCTGCAGCTGAAGCTCTTAAAAATACGAGCATGTCAATCAATGGTTAGCTTCATCGTGGAACTTCTGTACTCGAGATCCTTTGTTCTATACACCAGCGGCGGACAAGCCAGTCGCCCCTTCAGAACCAAAAACGGAGTCGCACAAGGATCTGTTCTCGCCCCCTGTTTTAACAGCGTGTACACAGCGGACTTTCCGGAAACGCTGACCAAGCGGTACAAGTACGCTGACGACGTCGCTCTGACCATCTTGGCCCCCATGTTTAGGGAAGCGGCACTTTTTCGTACGACATCTCTGTTAACACTTACCATACTAAGTGGAAACTCAGGCTTTCAGTTGAGAAAACTGTGTGCTCCGTCTTCCACCTGAAGAACCATTCAGCCAACTATCAGCTGAACGTCAAATTGCAATCCATTGTAACAGTGAAGTTCTACCCACTTCCTTCATATCTCGGCATATGCTAGCGTAGGATCGCTCTCTGTCGTTCAGGACACCTTACACATACTCTAGAAAAGCTCTCGTGGCCATAGGCGTAGCCATGGGAGGCCAAAGGGGCCATGCCCCCCCAAATTTTTAGAAAGTACAGTCATTTAGTGCTTTGAGAAGCGTTTTTCCAAACAAAATAGTGTTATTCGCCTAAAACCAAGCATTTTGGCCCCCCAAAAAATATTTTGGCCCCTCCCAAGTTTTTGGGCTGGCAACGCCACTGCTCGCGGCGAGTGGCACTCATCAAGTGACTGGCCAGTGTCGGTTGGGGAGCTTCCTTCAATGCTCTAAGAACCTTCTGCTTGGCTCTTGAATTTGCCCGGCAGAGTACTGTGCCGCAGCGCTCACACAAATCATATCGATTTGCCTTTAAACGAGTCCATGCGCGTTATCACTGGCTGCCTGGGAAGCACACCCACCTCCTCCTTGCCCGTTCTATCTGGCATTACCCCATCTGAGACAAGGCACAGTGCTCCAAGCTGGAAACTTTACAACCAAAGCCATCAATTCAAAACATCTCCTACACGAAACTCTGTACCTTAAAACCTTATCCTAAACGTCTCCGCTCCAGAAAACCTCTTCGCTCCTATGTGGAGTTGCTGTCAACTGACGGGGAACCAACCACACCAATCTCTCCAGCTCTCCATTCCTTCATTCCCGCATTTGGTCCACAACCACCAGGCTGCGACCTTAGGCTTCGGCCTGCCGCTAATTGCCGTCACGAAAATCAAAAAAACAAGTAAAAATCGTCTTAGAAAGATTTTTAGTTGCGATGAAGTAACAAAACAACTAATGAAAGTCTATTGATGCAAAAGCAATTGTTCGGGTAAGTCGATCCGCTATTCTGAATATTAGTTTCTAGCATGTGTGACGGGCGACGTCACATAACCACTGAGATATATACTGTATAAAGTCACCATAACCAGAAAGCACGATGAAGACCTCCCCTATATCTACGGCTTCCATCGATCTGGTCTCAAAGAAATTGAACAACTGGGAAACAAAATAAGATAGAAAGGCACAGAAATTGCTGAACGAAATGTCTTGCCCAAAGTCATCCGATGGATATTTTTCATTCGTTTTTGATTGGATTCCAATGTCACCTGCCTCAGTTTTAGCTGAAAAGCGCATACATTCAATTGGTGGCTGCATAATGTGACGTCATGCAAAGTAATTCATCTGCAACAGTTCCCGAAATTTTAAGTGACACCAGATATGGCAACCTTCGACTTAAAATAAGACAATAGCAAGGGTGCAAGTCAAAATAAGGACGGTATGGTAGCCCTGCCTATGAAACGATTGGCAGTGAAGTCATCTCGGCTGGCTGAATTTGTCTGCGATGTTTCGAACTTCTTGGCAACGCAGTCTGAATACAACACATTCCTAATCTGCAAAACGCTAATAAACTCGCAGTGTTGTTTTGGACAAAAACGCGATTTTCTTGACATTGAGCTTAGAGTGTTGGCCAGGGATGCAAAGGAGTCACCTTCTAAAAGTTTAAAAAATTTTTCAGCATCAAGCATCGGATGATGGAATACGAGCGAGTGAAGCGTTTAATGGCCCGAGAGAAGAGAAAGCAAGCCGAATTGATCGAATAGAGTTTTCAAAGTCCTTTATTTATGCGTCTCTAATGTGTAACGATGCTTTTACTTTTTTGCAAGATAAAATGTTTCCCTTACTTTTGTACCTGTTGCTGATCAGTTGAGTTGAAGGCTGCAGCAATCTGCTTATCTGTTTGAAGGATCATTTTGCTTTGACATTGGGAGGGAGTATGAATGACCAGGGCCGAATTTAAGTAATGCGAGGCCCTAGGCTAATCCACTTCTGAGACCCCCCTCCCATTGTTGCGAGGAAAAAATGGAAAGCGTTAATAATTTAGCGAAAATCCGAAAATGACGCTCTGAAAGTACGGTCAGTAAAAAGTTCTAAATCATTACTGGAGTGTCCACGATCACTGAGTTTGTTGCCGCCTTCGACGCAAAAGTGTTGAATTGCATGGATTTTTTGCAATCCTACTTGGCTGGCGGGAACAGGATTATTAACTGCCACAGACAAACCAACCGAAATCGCCACAATTGAAATATTTGACAAAGCACATGGTCTACGTTTTTTATGAGTCGCATATGTTTTTCTTATCTGTGTTAAAAAAAAACGAACACACTGCACCTATATAGTATGTGTGGCGGCATAAAGCACAACGTGAGTGAGGACCACGTTGCAAGTCGCTTACCGCGGCTATAAAAATCTCACACACAAGAGCAAAACACGTCACGTAAAACGCATCCACATGGTTGTAACTTTTCGGTTCACGATTCGCGTGTTTCTAACTTTTTCAGACTGGTAAGAATCGAACGCAACTAAACTGTCGCGTAAAAAGAGAGGTTCAAAAACCAGAACCGTGGCCGGAAAGTCTTGAATAGGGGGTTTACATTCGTGCAAGAGGACTGGACATTCTGAAAATTTGATAAAATCTTTCCTGATTTATATTGTTTCATATTCAAATTTGAAAGGGCTGAGCTCACCAATACCCACCGTGGCGACTGGACTGGTTTAAATTTCGCTTATGCTGTCATTATTGAAATACGTAAAAAGAAA
>JGI24159J19872_10007006_pt1 | contig 14735 bp, 8 predicted proteins | sample Ectturendosymbi4_FD_19872 | JGI IMG/M metagenome (IMG submission 19872) | reverse complement strand
GTCTTCAATGCAGTTGCAAACAGTGTCTGTAACCCTGTGATTCCGCCGGCTTCAATACCTTGTACTACGTTCTGTATTGTCTGTTTTTATCAAACTGCGTTCTGCAGAGTGTGTGTGTTCATACTATGGACTTCGTGTCTGCTCATAAACAAATAAATTAAAATTTTTGGGAATTGACTTAAATGACATATTTGCAGGCAGAACCAGGTTAGTGGTAATGAACTGCTAGTGGAAAAACACCCTGGCAAAGTCACTCTTGATTTATTACCAACAAATCGCTGCTGCATGTTTTAATAAACAACTTTAAAGCTAAGGACTTTCGATCCGTCTGCCGGCTGTTTGCCGTGGCCACTGCAAACCTTTTATTCTTGTTGTAGCTCCAATGCACAGCATGTTTCTTACGTACTTCTCACATCCAGTTTCTTACAGTCTTGACTCGCGTTGCAGCAGAACGTTGCAAGAACGTTTAAAGATCCCTAAAATAGTCTTGAACATTATATGGAGAAGATGAATGAAGCTTTTCAAACCGCATACACGTCAACAAACCCAGTCAATCCTACGGGAATTTCCAGAAGCTGTCCGGAAATTAAATAAATTTATTTTGTCTGCTGTTCGTGACCTTTCATGTATACCCGTTTGTAAGTCAAAGCACTGCATGCTATCAGTCGTAGCATAACCACGAAGGAAAAAAGTGTTTCTTAGTATTCTGCCCTCTTGTACAAATTAACTGGCTTTGATCTAACTTGCATCACTTGCTATGACAAGCTCGAGTAATCACATGTATTTACATACAATGCAGAGATTGCCAAGTTTTTTTTGGCAATGGTTGCCTTGTTGGAACGTCCTTTCCCAGGATGCGCAGTAAATGAGTTCAACATATTCAGCGGTCTTACCTCATAAGGAGTTCATTCAAAAGGGTCGATGTGTTCATGTTTTGAAACTCGTTCGAGTAATATAGCGAGAGACAAATGAAAAGTGGCAAGTGACAAATTCCGGTCTGAAAAGTGACAAATTCCGATACACTTTTTAATTTTTAATTATTGAAAATGTCAATTTTAACGAAATAATATCAGCAGAAAAAAAACAATAATGTTTCTTATACTGTGAGTGGGCGAGTATATCTGCACAATACCAATCATTAGTCGAACAAGCGTAAGCATGAAACTTTTTTCAATTTGTTTCCGTAGTCAGATCGATTTCAATGTAAACACCCTAGGACTAAATGGATTTTCAATTAATAGGTTTATTTTTATGACGAAACTTTGACATACTATCCTCGAGAATCGGTGTTGTGTTTAATTATTTATAATGTGTAAGCAACAATTGATGATGCAATTTGTTGTTCCAAGTGTGCAGCTGGAAGACCCAAGGTCTCAATAATGATGTTTAAATTATAAAAAGAGCAAACGAAACAGATTGTTTGCTGGAAATTCAGTGGAATCAACACTTTGGTAAATCCATTGCTTGAAACATGAGATGCAGAATGTCTCACCCTTATTCATGCAAGCTGAACAAGCGCGCCTGCTGAGGTTTAACGTGTGGGCAGAGGTTTGTGCCAAATCCTCGCGCTGGTGATACTTGCGTCTTTACAATCTGTGAAGGCAAAACATTGTCCCAACCGGTACAACCTCCTGTCCAATCGTTGTTTCAAAGCTGCTACAAACTTGTAGGAGATTTCGTAAAGTTGTTTCGGCTGATCCCATCGCGCTTGTTAAATCAGTAAAACAGTCGCCTACAGATCATGATCAAATCAAAAGGCAGCGACAAATTTCCGCCTCTCTCAAAACCAAAGTCAACATTTGTTCAGTGGAAAACTGTGACTGATTTTGCGAAGGCTCGTTGGATCCAATAACTTTTTAGTAGCAATCTACTATTTTGTGCGCAGTGTCAAAATAATAGAAAGTCGCTGACGCTGGAATGTAGGATTCCAAACATTTTTCGCACAAGTATTTTTATAACATGAACAAAGCATCGCTGTAAAAGAAAATATGGCCGAATAAACGGATTGTGGAATCGCTATAGAAATATTTTCATTTTTTATAACACAAACCGAGAAAAATAAAACAACTCAAAACTTTCACAACTAGTTATTGCGCTTGGTCACCAGCGTAGGTTCAAAGTACGTGGCTAACATTGCTAGGGCCGATGTAGGTCCAAAGCAAAAATACAAGCCGTCAAAACTATTTTAATAGACGAATGTTCATCTGTTTAACTTAGGAGAGTTCTCCAAATGGTCTATCTGGACAAACTCTGCTAAATAGAATCGCATGAACATTTCAATTCGCTGATTTTACATGCAACTAATCGCGTTACACTAAAGCACCTGCATCTAGGAAGCTTTTCAATCCACTGATTTTACATTCAACTAATTGCGTTACGCTAAAGCACCTGTATCTAATTTGCTTTTCAATCCGCTGATGCTACATTCAACTAATTGCGTTACGCTAAAGCACCTGTATCTAATTTGCTTTTCAATCCGCCGATGTTACATTCAACTAATTGCGTTAAGCTAAAGAACTTGCATCAAATCTTTTGCAATCCGCACCACCCTAATCACAAAAATGATTTTCACACCACTTGCAGCAATAGCTCTTTTCGCACAAACGTGCATGTATAAATCTTTGCGCGATTTCAGACGCATCAGCCAAATTTGCGTCCAGGTGCAAAAGAATTTCTGAAACAAAGTATTACAATCAGCAGTGTTTAGACAAACTTGTAAACTTTTGACCGTGCGAGTGAAGCAAAATTTGATAAAATCTGGCAGAACAAGTTCTCTCCCCTTAAAATCCCTTCTCGTGCCTTCAAGTGAGCGTCACCACTCTGACAGTTTATGTCCACAGGTAAAGCTTGTTTTTTCTTAACAGGTGAGTGCGGAAAGGACGAATTTCGATGTCCTGCTGATCCCCTGGCCGCCGAGTTGGTAAGCTAATAGAACGTTGTTCCCAATTTTCGTGCATTCTGGTTCATTTACAGTATTAAGTGAAACTGATGCTTGTCAGTTAATTGAGGACCGCTTCACTGGAACATGTCTGGGTACTCGTGGCATTGACTGGATAACGACGTTAAAGAGAGCTATTTGTTGTGCTACCTGAAAGGATATAGACAAAATATCTGCATTCATAAAAACAGCTTGTGATTCAAAAAAACTTTCCTTTAATTTGGTGAAAAGCTGCATTTAATTACGTGGTTTCAGCAAAATTTTTCGAGTTTCATAACATTTTTTTATTAGTGGCATGCTACTCGCGGCATCAGCCGCTCATTTTTCGGTTTTTATCAGGATCACAATTTTGTGCAGGTAAGAAGGTTCAACTGCAGTAATATCTCTTTCAACTTGGATAAGAAGCTTTTCGATGAGGTTTTCACTAAGATTCTATCTTTGACTCCCACAACAACAAAGAAAGAAAATGTAAACTTCAGCACTTGTGCTGCATTTGGAAATTTCCTTGTTGAACTTACTAGAGTTACAATGATTTTATAAATTCTTTCTCAATCCTTCTACTGTCTCTTGAGTCATCCCACGAGTTTCAAGGTGCAAAATCACCTTCCTGCACAATAGAAATATTCCCTTCTCTTGCAAAAAAAGAGCAAACATCTTTGTTTGCAAATAAAAATTTTCTAGATTTTCTAAACAATTTATTTTAAAAAACAAAAACATAAACAATAAAAATACTCGTTCACACTTTTCCTCTTTGCATTGCTAGTGTAGATGACATCCAAGATAAGTAGTAGCATCCATGTCTTTAATTTCTCAAATTTCTGAGAGACGATTTTGCCTGCATGCATTTAAAAATCTGGGCGAAAAATCCAGCTTCGATCCATGTTGGCAAGAACGATCACTTTTCTTAACCTGCTACAATCCATCACAACTCTACCTTATACCTTGGGGAAATACAGCCGTGATACATTTTCTGAAGTGAAATAAGGGTACCTAGTCAGTGGAAGAGATTTCGCTCTGTGTGACATTTTCCGCAAATACAAGATACACCTTTGCAGATGCATCGCATTGGTGACAACATGCTTTACATATTTTAAGCATATTAACAAGTTCCACCATTGAAGACTTTCGCATTTTCCTTTGTTTCAAAGCCTAGGGCTTGTGTCCAAATTGTTACGTGGACCAATTGTAAGGACACAAATTCAGACGTGAACAGGTCCAAGCAACACGCCTGCGTGCGTTTGAGCCTGCGCCTGCGCGCGTGGAAGTTGCCTTACTTAAGCCTCAGGTTTACGGTAGCGACCGTGACCGTTCAGATGCAGTGTTCACGCTGGAATAACATTTTGGCCTCAAATGTGACACCTTGAAGTCTACAGTTAAAATATTTGCCTGAGAAAAGCATCCAGAAGCATTCTGCTCAATTACATGTATTGCTGCTGTTGCAACCTCTCCGTTGGCGTTGCATTGAATGTGCGATTCACCACGAACGGGATGTGTGCGAAGAACAACACCCATATATGTGTGGCGCGAACGAGCAATAACAGAGTGATTGCGGTGCATGATCTCTATTGTGGCTTGCTGCCACGGTGTGAAGCTTTGCGCACATGCCGCTCTGGCTTTCCGATCGCAACCCTGCTAGTACAAGATCACGTGACTGTCGGTTTTTAAGGATGACGCGTCGACCATGTTTGTGACGAAGGAAGAACAGCAACGGAGCAGCGCACTTTGAACTGCAAACTCACATTCGAGCACTAAATATGCAGTACTGCTGTCTTTGAAATTTCTTGAGTCCTTGAGCACCAAATAACATTAGACTATAGTATACAGCAAAGCTTTCTTATTTAAAATGTTCGATATTTTTCGAAACTCCTCGTCAAATTTAGACCCATATCTTTAAACTGACGCACATAATAGGTGGTTTTCGGGTCAGACGGAACCATATTTTTGAATTCCAGGCCTCACCCCGGACCCATCCGAGAACGCCACGGACGGTGTTGTGCCTGGTTATAAAACTGTATTCCCATAAATGACTTTACCAGTGCTTTTCAAATGGTACACCGGAAGATATCTCATGTTACATTTCTTTGCAAGTCATTGCATACAAGGCAAGCTTACATGCAACTGCCCTGAAAGACAAACTTTGTGGTACGGATTGGGTTGGATGGAGCGTAAAGATTTCAAACTGGGAGCACCATGAAGTTGGCTGTGTTGGGATCATGGCGGGTAGATCTGGGCCGGGCCATAAAAAGTCTCCTCGAATAGGCCTCTAGCTTGTGAGCATTTTGTTAAGTTATGCCTCTAAACTCATGTGAATTTAGGTACACTCTGGCGCATTTTTTCTTTTACGTTTTTTCGGAAGTATTTTGGGTTTTCAATCAGGGTTGACCTTCACGAATGTCTACTGGTAATGGTATCTTCCCCTACCATTAGCTCATACCATCCTCCTAAGGTTCTGTTCGGTTAATGTTTAACTACATCTTCTTCACCAAAACTTCTTGTATGCGAAGGGATTTTTGTTTTGCGATCACTTGAATGACTGTCGATTGCGTGGCGTTAGGTATGCGGTTCTATAAGGTAGGACCACCACATAGTAACGTGCATCGATTTTAGGAGATCACCGTCTTCAGCGTCTTAAATTAAGCATATACCTTGCATCGAGTTTAGGAGCACACCACTCTTTTCTCAGCCTCTTACATTCAGGCCTAGAAATTTATCGTTTTTTGCAACTTTAAACAGTTACCTACGATGAGCAATTCTCTATAGACTTTGTTCCAGTTGCGCTCGGCCTTATACGAAACGAACGTCTTGATTGTGTCCGATTGCAGGTTGGCGTTTTGATATAATCTAGGTATAGCTGACAAGAATATAGGCAGGTCAAGCTCCTATATATATTGTTCTTACCACTTGAACTGCTGTACATGCAAAAATTTGTACGTGTGACTCTCTTCAGAAAGTTGAAAAATTGAAATTTACCGGTATACCTGCAAAGACATAAAGATAAACACCAATCAAAGCTTCCATTGTGCTTTTCTACTAATTTGCGCTAATGACCTGTCCTATTAGGTATCATTTACTTCACTTACGTGGAGCTATTTTGTCGATTTTTGATAACTATTTGAGGAGCTAAGATGTCAATCTGTTCACTCTGAAAAGTTTTTGATTTTATCTGCAGAGCTAATCTTTATGTTTCACAGAACTTAAAAATTTTCAAGATTGGTCAAATTCTAAGGGCATTGCGATAATACCTATTTAGGACCTAACAATGCAGCAGGCCTGAAAAATTATTTCATCCTTGGCCGGATTTCCTCCCAGAGCTTCTGTCTGCAAGTCACAATATTTGCCATCCAACACTGCAGGCACATAAATTTTTTATCTTAATAAAGGAAATAGCTTTTATAAGTTTTACCACAAGACGACACAAAAAGATTATTTTGCTGTCATCTAATAACTTTGCCTACAACACTGCCGCTTTACTAACACTAGGCCCGAAGCAATCTGTATTTGTCGTAAATCTTGTTGCGTGAGAGTGGACTGAGGAACTCGATTGAAAACCGTTCCTACGCTTTGCATGTTCCAGTTTGTAAACGTAATGTGCATGTCCGGCTTTTTCCTATACTACACGTCACGTATAACAGTCCACTACTGAAGCAATGTTTCGACGGTGTTGTGCACTGAACATCAGTGCAACCTCTTTATGTTGAAACACAACACGTTTGCAATACACTTTGTTTTCCAGGCAGAACCCATGTACGACTACTATGACCCGTATGGTCCCTATGATGTTTATGGCGAATATAGCAACCCTGGAAAAAACAGTTACGACCGTGACATTGGGCAGAACACTTCAAACGGTAGTTACACTGCAGAAAACGGTGCTCTACCTGAGAAGAAAAATACATCCGTTGATGCCTCCGGGAGATTTTATAAGCCAAGCCATTACGGCGATCTCGGAGGTGCGAGGGTACGAAGGGCAATCACCGAAAAAAGCAATCAATCTGCCAAAATCAATGCTACCTTGATTTTCGGTACAAACAATTTGTCATCCGAAACAGTGATTCCCGACAAGAATGAAATCAAAGAAATCTGCATTTCGATACAAAAAGTTTGTGACGGCACAAAGGATTGCTATGACGGGACAGACGAGGTTTGCGCGCGCGAAACATGTAAAATGGTTTTCTTTGCATCCGTTGTTGTTTTTGCTGCTCTTTTCTTTTTTGATAATTTGTTTTTGCTTAAAATTTACATTTAAAAAACATTTTCGATCTCAAGGCTCATCATGGCTGATATACATTTACTTGTCAAAGTGCGTTAAATATCCATTTCAATAAACCCCAAAAATGTCAGCGTTTGCGTGTTCTTTTCAGGTGAAAGATTTCATCACATAAAGACATAAACCGCGATTTTTTTCAAATTAAACGTCGCATTAGCGACGCAGAAAAGCAAATTCATTCAATGAAATTACAAACTGACACACAATCAAAGTGCAGTTGCTGACACTTTAGTAGTGCAGCTCTTCATTCCAATACAGCAATTTTTTCTTAAAAGAAAATTAAAGCTTGTTGTTTGACATACGCTTCATCAGAAGGATTAACAGTAAAAAAAGGGCGGTTTTCCATGATAAAATTTATTCTAGACCAGGGGTCACCAACGTGTTGCCCGCGGGCACCAGGTCGCCCGCAAGGACCAAGCAGTTCGCCCGCAGACCTGTTCTGAAAATAACATTAGCATGATCAATGTCTTCACATAAACGAATATCATTACTAAAATAGTTGAAGTTAATTGAGCAAAATTTTTATTTCAGAAGTGTATATCAAACTAGTAGCCCATCGCATTAATCGGTACACAAGATAGTAGCTCGCAGTTTCAAAAAGATTGGTGACCCCTGTTCTAGACGGTATGTTGGTCTCAGTGGACTTGAAGTCAGCCGAAAGAAAATGCTTGATCGGACACAGTTGCTACTAAATTCAGAAGTAGATTTGGTGCGGAAGCATATGACCGCGTGCCTTGATTTCAGTTCAAGGTTTCAATCATTAGGAAAACAGCGCCAGGGTCTCATTTGCATCCCATCGCCAAACATTTATTCTTCACTTGCTCTTTACCGAAAACACTGATTTGTTTGGGATTGAAGCAATTGTTCCTTGTCAGGGAATACCTGTTCGCCGGAAAATCGTCGAGCCGTTCATTACAATTGTAGTGCGGATAGAAAGAGCTTAAGAAATGGCTTCCGCAAACCGACCGCATTTAGCACAGCTTATGAACTGTTTACCGCAACGCAAATCATCAAATTCTGTCACATCTGCCGTTTCCAATCGTTTCCTAAACTTTCAATGCAAAACGCAAGTCATGCTGAACATTTTAAAGCGACTACCAACGCAGGCCAACTGCAGCCTGACCAATGCCAGCTGTCTCGGAGTCAGATGTGACAACATCAGTCAATGTCCCGACGGTACCGATGAGTGTGGATGCCCGGGTTCAATCAAGTGCAACTCTTCACAAAGCGCCAGGTCCGGTTAAAGTGTTATGATTAATATGATTGTGTAGGTATGCAATATACTTGAAAAAAAACACGTCACAGAGGGAATGCGATAAAAGAAAAAACTAAACGCATTAGGCGAAGAACGTTCTCTATAAAAACACGCAACTGGTACACCGATGCCGTTATCATGTGTATATCGTCTTATTCATAAATCTTTACGACAGTAAAGCATTTGCTTTTATCCACGATACAGTAGTTTCCTGTCTATTAAATGCGAAGAAAAAGTCCTACTTAAACTTCCAAAAACAGCAGGAAACATGGATTTTTCTCGGCGAAACGCAAAGTGTGGCAGTTTGCCCTACTGCTTAATAGTAGAGCTGCTATGATGCACGTTTTGCTAAAATGTATCTCCAGGCTTGCATGCAGCTGGCAATTAAATAACCGCAGGGACCGTTTGCGTAATTTCACAAGATAAAACTCTAATGCATTTGGCTGTGCTTTAATGCCTGCTCGATAATGGCCCCCACCGTTCGCGGGCGTGTGCTCCCCTTACTGAAGGGCCGAACTTGTGTCTGTTGTATCATTGTATGTCCCGATACGTCGCAGTTCAACTAATTGCTTGGATGTTTATGTAATAACGTATTGTGTATGAAACCTTGCAGAGTTACATTTATGAACATTTGGTGTAATAGTACGCAAGCATAATATTGATTCGTAAAGCTGAGCTACTACATCACGAACAAATAAACGTATATTAGCCAGTAACGTCATGTTCAAGCACTTCGGTAAGGGACGACGGGTGATGAGTAGGGCAACCAATTTTTTGACCTAAAAACTTAAAAATTTGACTTTATAATGCACAAATTTTGACTTTATTTTGACCTATAAATTTTCTGCATTTGCAACTACAAAATAATTCAGCCTTAGGTGTTGAGGTTAATCCAGAAGTGTATTCATGCACTCTAAGCATCGAAATTAAAAATATTTGGTTGTTTAACTTCGGGAATGATATATTGATAAGTACATTAATAACCACAGCAGAGTCAAACCTGAGAACATCATGAAGCTGAAATACTACATGCATAATGGATTGAGCATTTGCCAAAACAAGTACCGTAAGACCACATTTCTCTCCTGCCATGCTTATCCTACATAATATTCAATCGTCCAGTAGTGGGCAAAACAAGATTATTATGTCAGAAATCGCAATAAACCCACTGTTATTACATAATTGAAAATAAACTTGTAAAAGCATATCAATATCAGTTGTAGTTTCAATAAAATGTCGATATTTAAGAGAAAAAACTGTGCTGCAAAAAAGTTTGACCTAATGATAAATTTTCACTTTTTTTGACCTAATAACTTGGGATTCCCCCATGGTATGAGCGTGAAATTTGGTTTGTGGACATTTCATAAACTCTAGAAATGTCAGAAAATTTTTGACTTCATTGACTTTTGGTTGCCATATTGATGAGAGTATCGTAAATGCAAATTCAACTTCTCGTTCAAATGGAAAATACATGAAATTACACGCTCTGTCAGCATCTAATGTGATTGTTGAGACTCCTGTCCAGAGCGCAAGCCTCACCAAAACACCAGGGCTTGAAAAACGTGTTTGCTGATGTTTCGCCAGTCTTTTAATATAAACAGATCAAATGGTTTTTCAGATAGAATGTGCCACTACAAAATATGGCAATTGACATACCACCCTTGTCAGCGTACGACATGTTTCATAAAACCTACTTTGCATTGCAATGTTTCTTGGAAATGTTTTTGAATCGATTCTTGCTGACATGACAGTTACTTTGCCATATTTGCTAGCAGCGGTTCCTTTTGTCTTCCACCATCAAAGCTGTGCGATGGAATGCGGGACTGCGATGATGGTTTTGATGAACGTCATGACTGCGAATGGTTCCATTGCCATGGCAACGGCAAACAAATTGCCATTTCAAAAGTTTGCGACGGGAAAGACGACTGTTTCGACCAGACGTCCAGCGACGAGTGCAACTGTACGCACACGTTCGTTTGCGAAAATTTTGGGTAAAAATGTGCACGAATTTACATTTTTGACAAACTTCGAAATTATCAGTCACATTTTAAGGCTTTGCGAATCATCCATAATCCCTTTACAAATTTTGTCAACTGATTTCACCCAAATCGTGCCGTTTTGCTGCTGCTGGAAGCCCTACAAGGCCCACAGCAATGCTGGACTCCAACGCTGCATGTTCGGTAGACAGGGTCGTAGCGAAGGGGAGCAAGGGGGCACAATGCCCCTTTGCGTCGAATCACTGGGAGGGCGAAAAATCCCAACAACATCGCAAGTACTTTCATCTGTACGGTACATTTGCTCCCAAAAACTTTTGGTTCGAATATGGGGGCGCCCAACTTGTTTCTTTCCCCGGACGCCATCTAACCTCGGTACACCCTTGTCTGTAGATCATCCGCCTGCTGTGATGCTGTGATTCGTTGTTCGGGGGATCGTCGGCGGCCATGTACTCCATATACAAACATCTAAAAATGCAATCAATGCCTTCTAAGGCATATCCATCAATATCATATGAAACAGAAGTGAAACCGAAACTCGTTCATCAAGTTTATTTAGAAAATAAGACATGAGCTCTGCAAAAGGTCATGAGTCCTTTCGTTTCACTCGTGATTAATGGCTGCATTCCAGTGAAAATATTGTTTATACTAATTCTGCAGAAAAACACTGAAGTCGATGTCTATATTCTCATGTGAGTAAAGAACAATGTTTGGTTAGTGTGTTGGAGACAAACACACAATGCCAGATCGGCGTTTTCTTTCAAATATCAGTATTTTACAGTTTCGGCAGGAAATGCATTCATCAATCAATGCGCTGTGACGGGAACTTCGACTGCCCAGACGGAAGCGACGAATGCGATTGTCATGACAACGCTGGACTTGCTGCTGCATTTCGCTGTAATGGCAGCAAGTTGTGCATTCCACCTTCTTCTGTGTGCGACGGAACGTTAAATTGCGGAAACTTTGAGATCCCCAGAGAGGTCGATTCCGAAAGGTTGGTGGAAACCCAAACGTTTATCAAGCCGCATAAAAGAAAAGTTCAAAGAAACCCATCTTCGATTGTTTCTAAAAATCACTGGTACGACTGTGTACGGGCACGCATTTGATTTTACAAGCACTTACCAGCCTTCAAGAGACAAACGGGGAAAATCTTCTTTCCACGGAAGTTTTACACTGTAGTTCGTTTTGTTGTTTGTCCGACTTTCACCAACACGCACCTAACTGTTGACCATTTTTAAAAAGCGTTTGTTAAGTGCAACTTTTTGTCGGGAATCTGGTGCTGAGGTTTGCACGACAATCGTCAATTGTGTACAATCTTTACGTATCAAAAGTTTGAATAATGCAATACTTCGCCAGTTCTGTCGTTGTTTCCCACTGAACCCACTTCATTTTTGTTTCGATAAACGTGGCATGCATATTCTGGATCTAATCAATCCTTGACAGGGCCGCAACCAGCTGCTATTTTCGGGGTGGAGCAAACTGATTATAACTTGTTTTTGCACCTAACAACTAAACATGTTTCTGAAAATTTCGGGAAAGGAAATTGTCCGGTTGCCCCCCTTGGTTGGGGGTTTCCCAAGCGAAACTGTTGCTAAATATTTGCTCACTTATTGCTTCTTTTGAAACATTCCTTCAGAAAGTTCTGGGCTCCGGACTGCAGTGACGAGGAAGCGAGAAGTTGTGCAACGGTGTTTCAATGTCACGATGCCAAAGAACTACTGAAGCCAGGTCACGTCATCAGGCGTGACGTCATGACCTGCGTGCCCACCGCGCTGCGATGCAACGGAATCGGCGACTGCGACGACGCAAGTGACGAATGCGGATGTGACGATTCGGTGACGTGTCCGGGAGTTTTGGAAAACCGTGGGAGATTTCTCAACTCAACAGGCGAAACAAGCTTGGACCAAACTACATTACTGCGACTCGGAGAAGGTTAAGTCAAGCATAGTTAAAATTCTTTAAAATTTGCAAAAAATGCCAAAATCGTGCGAGGTTTGTGAATCTGGAATGAAAATACGGAGCTTATCAAAATGACTTGCAGTCTCTTTTGGGAAGATAACTTGTAAAAAAAACTTCCGTTCAACCAAGCTGGTAGGCTTTTCTCACGCAAGTTTGTCTTTTGTCGAAATTTTCGCTTTCATAGACAAGCCACCGAGGAAGTGTCTATTGAGACGAAATTTCTGCGACGGAAAAGCTCACTGCGACGACGGCACGGACGAGCGCGCGAGCGGATTTGGGTTCAAATGCAGAATGAATTCGAGCGTGACGGTGGCAGAGTCGTGCGTCCTGCCTCAGTTTATGATCGACGACGGGGTGGTGGATTGCACCGAAGCGTTGGACGAATGCCGAGCTGACGGAAGGGAGAGGCAAGAACGACCGCAAAGCGTGCTTTTCCAGTTTTCCTTGTGTAAAAAAATGCATGAGTCTGTTCAATATTGCGGTGTGGTAGCTGCTGTTTGCAGCCTTGAAGACCTTCCTTTTCGATCTTGCCTACAAGATTTTGTTCGGCTGACATTCAGTGGCGTAACTAGAGGATGGGGGAAGGAGTGTAAACTGCCCGCCCCCTGGAGAGCTAAATGTAAACACCGTATCTCCTTTTAGCTTATATTTCGGTATTTAGTATTCTTTTGGTTTTCGGTAGGTTTTTGCTTTTTTGTTTTTTTTTTGGACGTTTTACAGAGTGTTTTCCGGTGATTTCGGTTTTTAGTACAGACATCCACATCCAGATTCACTATCATTTCTAAATATTTTTCTGAGTGTTGGCTTGTGGGCCCCTGCGGTGGCCAGTGAGCCTCCTTCAGCTCAGCTTCCCAAGGCTCAAACCTCTAGTTGCGCCACTGCTGATATTATGTCCAGCCTGCAATGCACCATATGTACCACCATCGGCGCAAATCGTTTATCAAATAGTGTTCACTTCAGATGCTTCCAGTGCTTTGACAAAAGTATGCTGATATCAGGACGTCAGGTGTGCGACGGCGTGCTAGACTGTCCCGATTTGACAGACGAATGCTTGTGTGATGGGACGAAAAGTCCAAGGCCTTCGATCTGCGACGAGGTCTGCAATCCGTTTTCTCATGGAAGCAACTGTTCTAAAGGTGATGCTTAAGTGGAGCCGGGCGAGGGCAGCAACTGTCTTTGATTGACTGAGGAATGAGGATGCGTAATTTTACGTGAAATCGATTTCCTGTTAAAAATTTGCTGATCGATTCCTTGCTTACACCCATCGTGGAAAGTACACACTATCTTTGATTGAGTGTTTAAGTACAATTTTTTCGAATATAAATTCTTATTATTGTTTGACAGCGTCAGTGTCAGGATGACAAAAAAACTTCTTCTGCGCTCTTTTCCTGCACGGGCGTCGGAAGGGACGCGCAGGGGAATTCCCCCCTTGGATTTTGAAATTTAACATTTTCCTGTTGAAATTTCGGCAAAAAAGGCTGCTTTCTTAGTTTCGAGCGGGTAAAGCGAAAGCTCACCACTTTTGGCTGCCCCTCTGGAAAAAACTTTTTGTCTGCCTCTGGAAAAATCCACCGTTGCATCCCCTCTTGGAAAAAATCTTTCCGACCCCCATGTTTGCTTGTATGATTTTTATTAGAATTACAGGAATTGCTTTCAGGAAAGTGTGACAATTTTCAAAACAAAGTTGGGACGTAAAGGCAATTACAATTCTGCTTTCTTCTCTCAGGCTCGTTCCGATGCAGGCATCAATCGTCTGATTACGATATCCATTACCTTTCCCTGTCACGTGTTTGCGATGGTCACACGGATTGCCTTGTTTCGTCACGTGACCACCTGCATTTGGACGAAGACGACTGCAGCGAAAAACATGAAACGAGCGAACGAACCATTGAATGCCCACGTGGCGGAAACAATAAATTAAGGCCTTCTTCAGCAGCTGCATGTGACATGAGGTTGGCTTGCAGAGAAAAATAACATCTCTTATTTTCTTTGGTTCGTAACTAACGATGCCACTAGCATCTGTTGTCGGATCAGCCCCAATATCTCGTATTGTTGGGAACCACAGCACTCGCAGAATTTTTCAACGCGCTCTTGACAACTTTTCGCCTGTTCTGACACCTAACAAGTCCCTTGCATCGACAGTTCTACAATTTGCTATTTCCCAGAGACGTTTCTTACGGAAACAGGAAGGCAATCAACACAAATAGTTGTTGTCGCAAATCCAACAGCCTTCGATTAATCGTCGAGTACGGTTTCTGACACATGTCAGAAACAAAGAATTCTAACAGCCAGGCTAAATTAAAGAAACATGACTTCACTATC
>JGI24159J19872_10007005_pt1 | contig 14735 bp, 9 predicted proteins | sample Ectturendosymbi4_FD_19872 | JGI IMG/M metagenome (IMG submission 19872) | reverse complement strand
CCATGCGCATACCTCAAACGCAGATCCCAGTGGTCCGCTTTTCAAAAACACTGATCCAAGTTTTCATCTGAAAATGTATTTTTCTGATAGTAATCATTTTCTTTTTGTTTTCAAAGAGAACGTAAACAGGAAGCTTTGTACAAAAAAGAAATGGAAAATGTGAGAGCCCAGTGGGATTCCATGGACAGTTATTGCAAACACAATTTCTTGCAGTGTCCTTACAAGACCAAAACCGTGCAAACGAAAGAAGGACAAGATAAAGATGTCAAATATGTTGACGACTGCGACCTGAGTATGCGATGTGGTTTTTCATCACCATACAATTTTTATAAACCTCACCATAAAGTTACGCATTGGTGGTGCATGAAACAACAGGTAGTACAAATTGACTGGACATCACTTAACCTTCAATAACTCTAAACCAATTGTTAGATGAGATAAATCTTCACAAAACCTTTTCAGCAACAGATATTCATAAAGCAGTGAAAAAACACTAGTCAAGCTTGTGTTACCATGGTTTCCTAGTCTCACAACTGTTTCGAATAAAGTCTTTTTGTAATATATGCGTCTAAAATCTTTTTAATACTAAAAGTTAAGTTGCATTGGTACACTTTCATGATTATTTCGTACTGTCAAAATACTTTGCATATAGTAAAGCATAGTTGGTTAAAATAACGTTCCGAATGAATTTGAGAAAAACGTGCCATGTACAGTAGTTGCAATATGTGTTACGCAATTTGAAGAACTTCTTGCGATCAAAGCATTTCAGATTTAAACCTGAACTGGATAAAGGATGCTGTAAGATTTTCTAAAAAATCATGTAAAATCGAACAACAATTTTCAATTTCTAACAAATCTTGCGTATTGTACACTTAGGTCCTGCAATGGCGTTTTGTCGCAACAATTTTCCTTACTACTTGGACACAGACGTGCAGCATTACGTGATTTGGTCGACAAAAGAGCTCAATCCAGACGAATGCAAACTTGTTGTGAATCTATGTTTTCCTTCAAACAGCTACGACGTGATCATTGTAGAGACACCGCAAATCTACAAATCCATCCAAAGCGCAAGGCACGTGCATGTCATGGTGCGGCCGCGGAAGACTGGGATGTTGCTGGTGAAACTGATTAATTACGAAGAACAAATCTGTCATTGCGAGGACGCCTGTAATTATGTCTGACTTTTTTTCGAATTACGAATTTTTCACTTTGGGTGCTTGTTGTAACATTTGCACACAGCACGCCTATTTACTTAGGCTTTATTTTGCTNTAACTGGACTTAGTCCTTAAATACAAAACTCATAAAGTTACTCAGGTTCGAACAAACAAGAAACAACCTTCGCATAGGGAAGCCAGAACAGAAGGTGCAGCAACTACGCAAGAAACGGTACGAACACAATGCGCCAATCATGTAATCACCCTCGAGCAAACATGTGCACATCCAATAATTGCACCACATTCACCCCCCCTCAAACGAAGTCTACCAATACGGTACAGCGCCATAGTGATCCACAGGTTTTCGTGGCCGTGTGGACCTGCGCACAATGGGGGCAGGTGACTTTGCAGTGTCCGTATGCAAGCTTTCTTCCGCTCGATTTCCGCCGTCTTGTAAAGCTGCGCGATCATCGCAGCGACTGTCACTCTCCGGTAAGGCGGGATCACTAACAGTGTTTTCGACATGTTCACCGTGACCAGGCACAAAGTCGACTGGGCTATGTGCTGTTTGAGCTGCTTCTTCCGCGTTTGCGTCGTTTTGCTCAGAAGGTGAACCAGGTTCAAATTCTCCCACGGGCGCAATATCGCGAGAGGCGCTGTCGACTCTCTACCAGACGGGAATCGGATTTGAGCATAGTTGGGCGTCGCATGCACAAGCTCTACCTCGTCAACAATGGGGTCATACTTAGATCAACGTAAATGTCTCTTCAGAAATACAGGTCCAGGCGCACTCAAACAGGTGGGAATCGACACACCAAACGTCGATCGTCGTGTAAAATGAAACAGGCGCTCATGCGGAGTCCCATTCGTCGCGGTACATAGCAGAGAACGTATGGAATGCAACGCCTCAGGCAAAACACATTCCCAGCGCGCAATGTCCAGCTTCCGAGACTTAATCGCAAGTTTGACCGCTGTCCAAATTATGCCATTATTGCGTTCGCATTGTCAATTTCCCGGAGCGTTATAAACAGATGTTCTACTGCAGGCGATACCACGCTGACGAAAAAACGTCGTTAACTCGTTTGACATAAAAGCCGCCCTTCTATCGGAATGAATGTATGCAGGCATACCAAACAACGCAAAAAGCTGGTTAAAATGAGCTATCACGGTCTTAGAATCAACACTGGCACAAGGAAAAGCGAACGGAAAACGAGAATACTCGTCAACAATTGTTAGCAAGTAGCGATTCTTCGTGGACGAAGGAGCGGTCCTTTAAAGTCTACGCTCAAACGAACGGCTGCGTCGCTTTAATAAGCTGAGCTAAAGGTGGTTTACAAAAGTTCGGTTTGACTTCTGAGCACACGCTACAACCTTCGACGGTCTTCCGCACATCAGCTAAAGAACACGGCAAAGTCTTAGCGCGGACAAAATGATACAAACGCGTTATTCCAGGGTGGCACAATGACGCATGAATAGTATAAAGAGTACTTTCGTGCAAACTCGCGCAATACGCCCTAGAAAGGGCGTCAGGGACTGAATTTAACTTTCCTGGACGAAACACTATCTGAAAATCAAATTCGCTGAGTTGCATACGCCAACGCATTATCTTCTCATTTTTTATCTTACTGGAGTGACGTACATCGTACATAAAAGGTACGGACTATTGATCCGTCACAACAGTGAATCGACGGCCACTAAACAGATGAGACCATTTTCGAATAGCTTCAACAATAGCACAAGCTTCCTTTTCCACACTTGACTGATGTAACTCGCATTTGTTCAAGGTTCTTCGAGAAAAAGGCCACAGGTCGGCCTTCCTGATTCAGAGTAGCGGAGATCGCATTATCTGAAGCGTCTGCCTCCAAAACAAAAGGCAACTTTTCATCGATAACTTTAAGGGCAGCTGAAGTTAAATCCTGCTTCAGTGTCTTTAAAGCTTGCACAGCCGCCTCGCACAAGGGAAACTCTTTCGTTGCAATCAACGCCTTAATTTTTTTCGGAAAAACAAGGGACCCACTGAGCGCAGTACGCAAACATTCCCCACAATGCGTTGGAGCTCCTTGCCAGTGTTCGGCACTGGCAATTCTAATAGAGGCTTGACACGGTCAGGTCCGGCTGCGACACGCCGTTCGAAATGTGGTAGCCCAACAACTTGAGAATCGGTGGCGTAGGTACACNTNTTTTCGTTGAAGGTAATNTTACACACTTTTTTGCTGCAGTTAGAAAACATTTTAAGTTCTCGTCATGCTCTTCACGAGTCTTTCCACATACTGTGATATCATCCAAATAAGCATAAGTTCCCTTGCAGTTATACTTTGAAATGATTTCATTCACTACGCGCTGAAAACAGGGAACGGCATTCTTCAACCCCAAAGGGTATGAACTGATAAAGCTGGCCATTGGCTATTGGCTTCGAACAACCTTTCTTCGGGCAGAATAAGAACTTGGTGATACGCGCTCTTCAAATCCAAGCTGGAGAACCAATTGTATTGAGCTACGTTATTTGCAACGGTTTGCGTACGTGGCAACGGATAAGCATCAAGCAAAGTGAATTTGTTTATAGTTTGGCTGTAATCAATACACAAGCGTTTCTTTATGATTGTTGTTGTTGACTANGACAACTTGCGCTCTCCACGGAGACGTGCTCGGTTCGATTATACCGTCACGAAGCATCTGTGCTGTCTGCGTGGCAATGAACGCTCGATCCGACGGGGAGTAATTTCGTGACTTGGAGGCGACAGGTCTGCAGACAGNCGTTAAATGTTCGAAAAGTTGAACTGGCGTAACACCCTTTAGTACAACCAAAGAATTCAAATTCACGGGACACTTGGGACCGCTAACTCGAAAATAACGCTTTGATGTTCTTTAAGAAATTCTCGACCCAGTATTACGTCCCACATCAAATTGTCCATAACTAATATGTTCACTTTGTCGTAGCTTCGATCGCGTAGGTCTATTTGAACGTTACATGAGCCTCTGGTTCTCACAGTTGAGCTTTTAACAGCTAACCAGATCTCTTCCTTCGTGCTGTCGTCCACTGGCAGATTGGTTCGGTTAACAAACGCTTTATCAATATGGTTCCGTTTTGCGCCCGTGTCTATTAAGCAGTTAGCCAGAACTCCGTTCACTAAGGCGAATGCATTTACCTTGTTATCATCAGAGTTCACTGGCGAAGAGGCAGACAAGGATGGCTGTTGGCTCGTCAGCGTAGCTGTTGGTGCCATGTCTTTAGACTTAGACAAACAAACACTGGAAAGATGACCTTTCTTCGTCTTGCGTTTGTAACAAACGCGCTCCCGCGCAGGGCAGTTGAAACGAGGATGTCGCTTGTTGCCGCAGAAATAGCACTTTGTTTTCATCGACAGACACTCAGTGCGAACACTGTTCTCTTTACCAGGATTACACACACCAGCGGAGCCGACCGAATGTACGGAATTCGACTGGGTGGACAAGCGATACTCTTCACAGTTTTTCTGTGCTTCGTCCAACGTACGCGCTTTATCTAAGGCCGCTTGAAGTTCACGAACATTGTCTTCCAGCAAACNTTGGCGGATGTACCCACTCCGCAGTCCGGCTACAAAATCATCGCGGATAGCTGCGTCTCTATTTNGAGCANCCGTTATAGCAGCGAAGTTGCAATCAGCGCTAAACATTTTNAAACGTTGGAAGAATTCTTCAATCTTCTCTTCACTTTTCTGGCGACACGTGTTCAGTTTATGCCGGGCATGCACTTCGTTGACTGGCTTAACGTAGATGTTTTCTAAGCAATCGATAGCTTCCTGATATGAAGCACACTCGCGGATGTAGGTATACACTGAAGCGTCAAGTAAACTGATAAGAACATCTAGCTTATCATCTGCAGAGATATTGTCAATTCTGCGCAATTACTTTTCCAACGTACGCTTCCAGTGCTGCCACCTCCTAGCGCCATCCGCAGTATCAGCTTCAGCAGAGAACACTTGCGGTCTCAAGCATTTATCCATTATAGCAAAATAAATTGTTGTAACATTTGCACACAGCACACCTATTTACTTAGGCTTTATTTTGCTATAACTGGACTAGTCCTTAAATACAAAACACATAAAGTAACTTAGGTTCGAACAAACAAGAAACAACCTTCGCATAAGGAAGCCAGAACAGAAGGTGCAGCAACTACGCAAGAAATGGTACGAACACAATGCGCCGATCATGTAATCACCCTCGAGCAAACACGTGCACATCCAATAATTGCACCACAGTGCTAACCTTGATTTTCAAAACAATAACTAAGCTCACAACTAAGCTCACTGAAAAAAAAACTACATGCATGCCCTTCACTTTGGCCATGATTTTGCCAAGAAAAATAATTGTGAACGCGTCAAAACATAAAGCATAAATCAAAGCATAAATGCCACACCGAGTGCCAAAATGGTTCGTTCATTCGGGATATTAAATTTCGGCCAGTCTGTCCAATGTAATTTGACTCACACGTGCATGTTAGTTCGTAAACTACACTTGAACGACGATGATGATTCTGTTTGTTTTTGAAAAACATAAATCCGTTCATCTCTGCTATGTACCGTGCATGGGCGGATACACGGGGGGGACGATTGGGGTGATCGCCCCCCCAAAGAACCTGCGAAAGTAATTTTATTCACCATGATTGCTGTGTACAATTCGGAAAACCCGCAATGTGACTGGACTACCAAATACTGCTAAAATCGCCCCCCTAACCTTACTGGCTGGATCCGCCCCTGCTACCGTGCTGCACTTTCCGAATATTTTTCTCGATTGATGTTGCTTCGGCCAACAGCAAATGTCACTACTTACATGATGTGATAACCGACATACTTTTTGATTGACGGAATGTTGTTTATGATAACGTACAAGAAATGCCTTGGGCATCTTAAGCACACAACGTATGCCAAGCAATGGCACTAAAAAGTTCAAACTCCCACTTTTTCTCATGCTCTGTTAGGTTGCCACAGAAGTCTCGCTGGTCGTATGAGAATCGAGAAAGGAAAGTTAGCCGCAATCATTGATGCGTAGACAGCGCACAACGCGTGTATCCACGCGAAACGCCGCTGGTTCGCTGCACTTGCAGGCTGGCACTACGTGGAAACGCGGAAGGTCAATGGAATTGGAATGTCTGTAGTATTAGACTTTGAACCGATGTTCAGCTGAAGCTAGAGGCACGTTAACACCGATCAGCACTTGATATGTACAGTTTAGGTATAAATGAGCGCGCATGGAGCATGACAGTTTTTGCTTTTACGGCTTTACTAGTTCAGTTGTTGTGCTGTAATTGTGACAAGTTACCTGCGCTGAAGCGAGGTCAGCAGCCTGGCTGAAAGATGCAAGTTGTTCATATCAACAACCCATCTCTGTTTCTAAAACCACCCCGCTCACTAGTATATGCCAATGGCTTGTGTGAAATGAAGGGTACATGTAGTTCTTCTCGATGCTCTAGCTTTCGCCGTGTGGAGGTAGTCTAGTCTGCGTAGCCCACTTCATGTGACACATTTCAGCTTGAACTGTAGGCTTACGTTACTACTGTGCCGTACTGGGCATGAACTCGTATGGCTAAGCGCAGCATGAAATGTTATCACTTTGTGAGCTACGCATGAATCTACTGTTTCGTGTGAGGTCAGTTTGTTGCCAGTAGGATAGGCCAACACCTAAATGTGTTGTGATGTCTCAAATGCTTTAGGTTTGCGACGTGTGTGCTTAGCTCATGCTCTGCTGTGTATAGACCTACACAGCAACAGGGTTGCCAACCTGTCTTCACCAAAAAGCCAGACCTTATCCCAAAAAAAGTCAGGTAGCAGTTTTAAGGCATATAATACACATAAAACATGCGTAAACAAACACAAAATAGATATTAAAACTCGTCAGAAAGATTGATGTATAACAATTCCAATCTTTCGAAGCATTTTCTTTTTTTTCCCGTAATTACACTGTCGTACATTTGTTTCTTATCAATAACATCGATATAATTATTAGGGCAACAGTAAAATATATGCAATATTCTGTGCACCCTGCATGGTCGTAGTCTCTCGTCAAAAGAGATTTTTAATGAATATGCAGCTCAGACATGTTTTGTCAGAGCCAAGCGTTTCCGACTGAGAGAAAGCCAGAAAAAGCCCGACTTGGTCTGCCGTGACACAGAAAGAAACGGAATGCACTGAAATTGTATTAAGGTAGTTCAAGGCAAGTCATTATATGTGGAGATTTTTCTTGTTTTTTTTTTAAGAAAAAAGCGAGCCTATTATTGAATATAGACAACACAATTTTTTGCATCAGTGACTTTAACTATATTATTCTTGTGTTAATGTCATTCAGGTTTAATGCTTCGTTCTTCAGCTTTAGTATGTCTGTTCGTGTTGTTTTTTAAATGCTCCACACCTTGGTGTTTAATTTTGGGAAATGTTTAAATCCTCCACACCTGACTGTAAAAATATATAGAGCTTTATTAAGTTTTCTTCATATGACATGGTGTTAAACACAGATCGGTAACACAATGGCGTAAACTTGACAAGATGAGGGAACGCGAGGTTAAAAAGTTTTAATAACAGCTGCTCTAATACATGGAATAACTGCACCGTAATAAGTTTATAGTTATAAGAAAAACGAATTTTTTGGTAATTTCTACTTTATAAACGGGCTCCTGAACAAGCTGTGATCAACCTTTGTGGTACGTTGTCAAAAGTTCATATGTGATTGTGCAGCTGGAATATTGGGTTGCAGATAAGTACGATTGCCGTCTGCAGACCCTTGATTTTCTGTACGCAAATGCAGTCAGTAAAATTAAAAATCGTATTTTTCTCACAAGCGTGCACACAACATTTGGTTTCACGTCACCGATACCTGCTGGAAAGCACTTTGTAACGAAAGGAACAACACATGAAATCAACACAACTTGCAACGAATGTTAGAAAAAATTCAAGAGTACAATGCATTTGACAGACAACAATACCAAGTCACAAACGTGAGTCGTACAGCACTTGTGAAAACAAACATCGGGTGTCACGGGGACCCTTGATAAAACTAGTATCTATATACAAACGCCTGACAAACCTAGTTTCTGTGGAAATACCTCTTCGCGATTTTAATAATATTTCGTTCTTGAATTGGCATATGGGGCTCGGCAACTTGGGAACAACACTCTACAAACCTTTCATTGTCCGCTACAGCTTTGAACTCAAAATGAAGATTTTTCTTTGACAGACGGCTCGAAACTCGAATATCATTAAACCGACAGAAATCATGTTATAGGTCACTTCTGCATAGTTACACAAAGTTTCAAGCTGTTTCTTATTTTACCGTGTTTTTCAGGACAACTCCTCATTTCTGGATATTGCGAGGTTAACAGGAAAGCTGATGGCTGTCATAAAAAAGACTTGATTTTCTTAACGTTTTGAAAAGTTTTTTATTAAATTTCGAGCTCATGTATTGGTGAGATTTACATCTTAGACCAGTGGTCCCTAAAGTTTTTAAGTCCCAGTACCCCCTAATACCAATAAGCGTAAATCTGAATACCTGTTACACGTCAGGTAACCATAGCCAAGAGTGGGTCCCCCTTTAAATCGAAAAATACAAAACCTACACAGATTTCGATAGGACTGGGCGACAGATCGCGTAAAAAATCTACTGAAAGAACCAGAAGTATACATGAACTACAAATAATTTTAAAAGTAAGTCAAAAATATGTGGCCCAGTTTGGACATGTTTATTTGATTTATGGTTTCACCGTAGGAAGTTTTTGTGTTTCACGATGGCGTTTTGTGGATCCTGACAAACGCTTCATAACGACTTTTCACTGTAGGATACATCTTTAATACTCGGTACCCCCCATACCCCAAGGGGGTATTGAGGCAAAGTTTAAGAAACTGTGTCTTAGACGTCTTAGATGCAGTGTGAAATCTTGTCAATATCTCCTGCTTCCATAGACAGAATGCGTTTGTGAAAATAACGCAAAGAATTTCGGTTACGAGGAAATGAGCTGGCACCAGTGCACGTGGCAGAATTATCTTTTTTTTNAAAAGGTAAAGCTGTCCGGTTTAAATGCTCCAGCATTCGGTCACAGCTTGCACAAAAAGCATAAACAAATCGTCAGTGTTAAATTATCTAGCATCAATATGGGAAAGTTTGGCCACAAACCTTATCCATAAACGCGGTTTACTGTACAGCTAAACTGTTTTCAAAAAAGCAACGTAATCTATCCAATAGCTGCCACGTAGTCTTAGAAGTTTCAAGATATTTTAACAATGCATACATACAACTAAAAGCAAGGCATCATTTCAACATGCTGCATGCCACTGACTTTTTGAAATATGCCAAGGGCTTTAGAGATTTTTTGCTATCGATACGTTGCTTTGTCGCCAGGTTGGGAAAGGAGGCTTAACCGCTTCACTTATAGTGGATATGAGTAGCGTAAATACACTGAACGCAGTCAATGACACTGACGAATCAACATTTGCTACGCAGCCGTACTCGTGGAAGGATGTACTGAACGAAATCAAAAAGAAACAATTCCGAATTAAGCGGTGAGTTTTTCTGTTATCGCAACCTATGTTTGACAACATTTCCTGGTTTGTCAAACTGAGGTTTAGTTTCTTCGCAATGTCTTTTTATTTGTGTAATGATGTTCTTGTCTCGTTTATTCCTTCGGATCGACTGGGTTGGTTAGACCGTTGCTCAAGTCAGAAAAAAGTTGTAAAATGTAATTTTGATTTCTTGTTAAAACTCAGCGGAGGTTTCTGTCCAAGAAACTTAATAAAGCGGAAGTGTCTTGGCATTACAAGACAAAATCTTGTTTTTTTTCAACAACAGCTTCACGTTGTGTTTTTGGTCTGTTATTTAATCAATAGCTATATATCACTCATTAATATTACATGAATAGCTCCATTCGAAAACTACTTCAGCTTTTGTCATTTTATATACTGTAAGGGCGTAATTGTGACAAAGTTAATTTTTATATAAAGTATAAATGTTTAAAAGCTCATCTCCATTGCTTTGGTGGAGAATTTACTTCGGGTTAAGGCATATCAACCGTTCACTGTCGCTCACTGTTGCGTGCACTTACTTTCAATACCAAATAGCGCTTTCTGATTATTATGACCCGAATCAAAATTACACGTAAACCAAACCTACACCTGAAATGCGTAGCTCGGATTTTCGGCCACAATCATTTTTGGACTAAACAGCTTCTGAAATGATTGCGCTCTCCTAGGCATGCTACCTGTGACGTTACTTTCAAGCTAGCAGTAGTTGTTATCAATCAATACCAGGGGTGCACACAGGGATGTAGTGCTAACAAAAACGGTGTAGGAACGCATCCAAAAAATAGCCATTTTGAAACAGCTTTAAAGCCATTTTAAAGCAAAACGTGAAAAAGGTGTGGGAACGCCGTCCCACGCGTTCCCGCCCCACTACACCCCTGGGTGCACAACCTGTGGCCGCACAGCCACATGCGCCTTTCGATAAAAATTTATGCGACTGTGAATACGTAAAATAAAATTACATGTTATGGCAGCTGTGAATTAATAAAATCGCTTTGTCTACTGTATGAGGTTACTTAGTAAAAGAACGGCCAAACTGATGTAGAAGCAGGCTAATCTCAGTTTTTGGAAGCAGAATTGAAACAAGGCAAAAAAATAAAAATATCTTGAACTCACTGGCGGCCGTAATTCGTAGAAATAAACGTAATGCGGCCGGCAATAGCGAAAAGGTTGTGCACCTCTGGTCTAGACATATCCCCACAGCGTTACTCCATCAATGCAGCAGTGATGATAAGCGTGTGAAGCTTTAAGTATCAGCGAAAGCTCTTTCACATTGAGCAGATCTTTGTCGTGATGCTTTCCTGCAATGTAGATCATTCGGCATAACCACAGTATTTTCCCCGCCGCAATGTCGAAAATGATGAATGGTCAAATTTTGGGTTATCCTACCAAAACACTTTGGTGCATGTTATGTCGATTGAAATTAAGAATGAGTTAAAGCTTTGTTCTTTTCTGCAGACTGTATTAACTTTTTTTAAAAAAGAAAAGTACACATACAGCAAATCTGCTGCTCTGCTTGCTTCCTTCCACCCCGGTGCTGACAGCAACACACGGTAAGTGCAGCGGAGCACAGTAAAACCTGCACCAATGGAAGGTGCTGGCTAAATAAGGGAGAAGAAATTTGTACGTTTCAGATCGCGTTCATTGTTACACCGCCTCATTAAAAAATGTTTGCTTCATATCTTCTGCCGTACTCGTGATTCTCGTGCGATCGCGACGAGTCCGTTTGCTTGAGCTATTTTTAGATCGGGAAAATACGTTCGGCCGGATCGTGAAAATACGTTCGGCCGGCCTAGTTTCCTTACAAATCGAAACAGTGACGAAAAACAGAAATTCATCGGATTCAGAGAAATGAACAAGTTGAAATGATAATTATTTAATAAAATTGATTAATTATTAGAGGAGATAATGATTAAGTATAGTCATTTACTGTCAATTTTACGATATTTGATCCTCGTTTTGATGAAAAACGCATTCCTATTATGTGGCGTATGAGTTGGCAGCACCGTCTACAAATACATTTTCAAAGGATTAACTTGTTTAACGTAAGACATGAGAGTTTCACATTCCTTTACTATGGGACACAATCTTTGAAAGATAATTGCAATATCATCCAGATCTCATGAAGTCGAACTCGCTTATGCTGAAGAAAAGAAGAAAATTGGTCAAGAATGGGATTCGATGAGTAGCTGCTGCAAGCACGTGTTTCTTCACTGCCCCTTTAAGAGGCGTTTGATTGAAGGCGAAAAAAACGAGTCAGAGAAATTAAAAACTGTCGACGACGACGATATCCGTAAGTTACAAGGCCTGGGTGTGGCGTTGAAGCACAGTCTGCCGACCCTGACTCTCACCGAAAATGCTGCCCCATATAGTAGGCTACAACATGGGGAGATAAAATCTATTGAGATGATCAAAATACCGTATCTGGATATGACAGCAAGGTCTGCCAAGATTTCATACTGTGTGGTGTTATGCTTGGCGAATTAATCTACCGTAGCTGATTACACTTCGGATGTTTAAATTGTGTGCACAACAACGGGCAGTACCTCTTCTAGCGGACTACGTACCCCAGTTAGGCAATCGCCCGCATGGCATCATTTCTTGCTTCGTGTTGTGTAGCAATAAAATGAAACGTTTAATCCCTTTCACTACCGCTCCGCCATTGTGCGTCGTAACTCCGTAGGAAAAGCAAAGCTTGCTGACCACTAAGACTTAGTTACTCTTACATGAGAAAGCTAGTAGTTTGATGGACCGATGACGGCAAAGTGCTAATGTAAGGTAAGCGAGTAGATGTTTATTCTCCCTTGGGTCATTCTGACCCTTGCTCAGAGCTATAGTAGCCGTTAGTCTCCTACGCTCCTGGCCTGTGTGTGCTCAGCGCTGTGTTTGAGAGTCTGTGCGATTTCGTAAATGATTGCATCGTGGCATTCAAGGTAATTTCAATAAGGTTGATTTGGTCGCCCAATGAAACGCGCCTCACTTTCTGTCAACTTTTCCAGCCATAACTCCATGTTAATTGACGGTTGATGATCAGGGCCATTTAAAGTCAAAAAAGTAATATTTTTTTCTGCGCTTCAGGAAGCTATGAAACGAATTTGAAAACAAAAATCGCACCCCTACGAAGCCTATAGCAAAAGGTCATAAAGTCATAAAAAGTCACATTTTCCATGTTAGGTCATAAATTGATATTTTGCATAATTTCAACCTAATTAAATACGGAAACCATTACAACAATCTCAAAATATCAAGTGAAACTACCTATATCATTAGGTCTAAGCTGAATCCTGCAAACTGAACACACTTGGGCACCCTGCGAATATTGGCAAAGACGTAGGTGAACCACGTTATTTGGATGAAATGTAATGCACCACCTAAGTATGTAAGTTATTGCTGCCCCAAAGAAATAAACCAATGTGCATGCATGTTTTCAATTTTCTTCAAACCAAACTATGTTTTGCTCATGTTTTGAGCTTTTATTTTAGTACGGCTTCAAGCTCAACAAACCATCTAGGCTACCTCTTTTATGCCTATTTTTGCTGGTAATGCTTATTTGTACTGTAAGATGTCTGTTCTAGCTCAGTCATTTTTGTTTGGTCATATAAAGTCATTTTTCTGAAAAATAAAGTAATATTATCAAGTTTTTTAGGTCATAAAAATGTCCCTATTTATGAAACACCCTAACGCAATTTACATTGAGGCCATTGTCAGCTTTCAAGTTTACCCCTTTTTTGCAGGTCCTTGCACAACGTTCTGCCTCAATAACTTCCCATACTTTCTGGAGGAAGAGATGAAACACTACGTAATTTGGTCCACAGCGAAGCTGAGACCAAATCAGTACAGGCAGTTAGTTGAAATGCATTACCCGTTGGTGGATTACGATGTAATCATTTGTGAGTCGCCGCCCAAGTCCAAGTCGGTACCGAATGCCCATCATGTCCACGCACTTGTGCGGCCCCGCAAAACGGGCATATGTTTTGTGAAAGTTATTGGTTTTGATGAAGAGACAACTTATGGATGAATGTAATCTTGATACATATTTCTTTATTTTGGCTGATAAAATGGTGGCACTCATATGAAAACGATGACGCGCCCACTGCTGTTTGAAAGAAAATAATATTGGTGTTATGCGGACGTAAAATCGGAACAACTACGGCACTAGCACCTGAACTCTCAGAAAAACGTTCATGAATTGTTGACCACTGAGTGCCAGGTGTCTGCTGACGGATAAAGTCCCTTTTAGTTTTTCAGGAGAGTGGTTTTGTGCTCATTCACAGGTGTTTAGTCACCTGCTCGATTTTTCGTTTTGACTGATGTTGGTTGTCGTCACATCTAAATTGAATGTAATATTATCAATTAATAGTTTTGTGCAGATAAAAAGTTACAGCAGAAATCATTCCCAAGCGTCAATGTAAAAGTTTCGTATACAACTTTTTAGCTTATGTGCTTGTAGTAGTTTCTTACTATTTGACTGCAAGCAAACTCATGCCTACAAAGTGCGCATACGGAGAAATCAAGAGGACGTCCGCCATAACCTTGCACGAAATTTCTTGTAACCGGGGTGCTGAAAAAGAAAATGCAGGATTTTTAGTCAAAGAACATTGCATGAAATCAAATAGGTGGGGTACAAGAAAAATCATTCTTCTGCTAGTCGAAAACAACCAGCCGGTTATTTTCTTAAACGAATTATATCCAGCAAATTTCGTTTGATTTACAGTAGCAAAATTGGTGACCATACAGCACAAGGTTTTTTTCTTAAAATTTTGAAGCTACCTGCTCTAAACGCAATACAGTGCAATTACAGTGTTGTGCAAATTAATTGACTCACTACAAAAAAACACAAAAAATTCAAGTTTTTTAGTTTATTTCGAGGTAAATACAGCAATATCTAGTTTTAATAGGAAATATGACCGCCTTTATTCTTTATCAACTCCGTGACTCGTCTTGGCATCGATTCCACAAGTTTTTGGCAGTTTTCAGCTATTTTTTGATCTCGGAACAATACGTCAATAATAGCCTCAATTAGCTTAACTTTAGTGGTGC
>JGI24159J19872_10007004_pt1 | contig 14736 bp, 10 predicted proteins | sample Ectturendosymbi4_FD_19872 | JGI IMG/M metagenome (IMG submission 19872) | reverse complement strand
CTCTAACAACAGATTATACCTCCGCATCGGCGGTCAAATTGGTTCCGCGCGAGAACTCATCCGCGATTGTCTGCACTTTATCAACTTCCGCCGTTAGCGACCGGACTACTCCCGCGTAGCGGTCGTCAGCGGCAACGTTCCGCGAGCACGTCAAGTAGTAATGGGCGGTGTCGTTGCTCATGTACAGCTTTCCGACCGCCTGTTCTTTGATGAACGCGTAGGGATCCATGCACAGGTCGCCAATACCCTGCAAGCAGAAGAAGCGTTAAGGTGCGTTCACACTGACGGTTTTCGCGCTTTGGAAGCGTCGAAGCGTTTGTTAGTTTTATTGTGGCTGTGGAAACGGGACGTGAGGCGCTTCAAGCGCTTCAGCTGCGTAACTGGATCCATGGAAAAGGGATCGCATGCAGCGCTTGACGCGCGTTGTGAGCGACAGAAGCTGTGGTGAGCTTAATGTCCAGATAGGTCTAGGCCAGTCTCAGCCTGTATCAGTCAACTGATAAAAGATACGTTTCGTGTGAAATGATCGGCTGTGGTTGTTTGGATTATTTATGCTTAATGGTAGATTTACAAAGGATCTGGACCTTGTGTCTGAACTAAACACTTGACGAAAAGCAATAATAATAAAGTGCCAACTGCTGAAAATCATTTCTGAACTCTTGCATTAAGGTTTTTTTCATAAATTTTTTTCATCATGTTGCACCAATCATAAGTTCGTTGCTACACTATGGGAAAGCCAAGAGATTCCTTATTTTCTTACACCTAATGTCTGTTGCTTAATAGCATCTCACAGAAGAGTAACTTTGTCTGGGTGATCTTGTGCAAAGAAAAGAACTGCATGATTTCTGTTACACAAGCTTCAATTGTATGCCATGGCTTAGCATACATTACACAAATCTGACTAGCTTTGCAGACACAGATTGCAGTGATGTTGGCTTATCTCATAGTGTGTTTAGTCTAGGCTAGGCTGTCATTGCCCTGTTCAGCTTATAATATGGGCCAGTTATAATTTATTGAAAACTACCCGCCTATTACTAGAATGTAGGTTGTGCAGCAATGCTTATAAAAGTTGTATAAATCAACTAAGATAAATTGTTTTAAATTAATAAATCACCCTAACGATGAAGTTGTATTTATGTGTAAAATTGTCCAAGTTTCAGCATAAATGATACTGTAAATGAAATACGAAGTATGAAAAAGCATGTGTGCTATGATCCTAAGGTTGCTCTATTTGTAATGCAATACATGCGCTGTGAAACAATGATGATTTCATGCTAGAGTGAGAAAGATTTCATGCTACAGTGTGACTACAGTACTAGCATGATTGCTACCGGCTGCTGTGTTATCATAAGTCAACTTTTCGGGCATAAATGGTGCATGCGTTAATTTTCAAGCTAAAGCAAGGTATGATCCACGTGTTGAGATGCCACTTTATTGCTGTCTTTAGCAAATCCTCGATGGCCTACACCTGCATCAACTGACCTACGCCTTTGTCGTCAAAAACGTCCTTGTCTCGTGTATGCGGAAGACGCGTTGCAAATGTAGACGGCTATATGCTGTTGAAGGACGGAACGCTCTGCACGCGCTTCAGAAGCATTTCTAGTGTAAACGCACCTTTACTGTGGTGGCGTCCGTGTCAACTGGAGGTTACTGTGACTGGTTGTTACGATCAGAGTAGCGGCGGCATTGGGGGGAAGCAAAATTTGGCATTTTCTGGCATGTGCGGTTCTTATAACCTTTCAAACGTACTTTCAACATATTATCGCACAAGTCGAAGATTTCGTAGCGTCATCTTGTGCCACATCACGATGTTGATCGACATCATTAGCAACGTTCAAAATGCGAGCCAGCTAACTTGATTTTGTACCAATCGAATAAAAGGTCCAGTTCTGGTCGAAAAGTTGTGTAAGTAATCGAGAGATCAGTGCAAAGGAAACATAAAGCCTCTATCTCGCTGGCTGCATTCATAAATAAAACCGGCAACTGAAAGTGGCGGGCATTTCGAAGGAACTTTTCGAGGATGTGATTGAGAAATAAGGATTTGCTGCGGAATAAACAAATCTCTGAACTGAAAAATTGAGGGAACCAGATGAGGCCGAAGTGGGTTTTCGAAATATATGTTAGGGCAGGGGTGCAAAATTTTCTGTAAATATTAGTAGCGCGCAAAACTGTTTAGTATCGTACACATTTACGTTTTACCATACAGCTTTCGAAAAGGTCTATAGCTCCGATGTTTTATTGTCCAGACCGGGGCAACGAGCTCCCTGCAGCCATTTTGACCGACCTACAAACGCTGCTCACATCTCATCACTTTTCTTCTTGATACATGGCGAGGGAGGAACATGAGCCAATACAGATTCAAGGAGGGCGCAAGTACATGCCCGGCGTGGTAAGACCAATCTAGCGACACTTTTTCGCCGTTTTTATCTCACAGGTCTGCCCCTTCTACTGTTTTTAACTGCACATTGTCCAGCAGTTTTATTACATCCGCCCTTCCCAACCAGTGTATCGTTTCTGGTGGATTTCGGACAAAGGCTCCACTTCACCAGCTGCTTTGTCACAGCGCAGCTTGTGAATGCCACGCTACTTGTTTAAATAGAAAATGATTGGGTATATAAATATAAATGCAAATGATCGGGTCGGGAACGAAACTGTCATAGCGAGACAACGCTTTGGCAAACCGCAAAACAGAAAACAAGTTCAGCATTTGCTTTGTCTTGAACGTCTTTTAGGGTCACGGCAGCTGTACAGAGAGGCAGGCAGCGGGAGTATTTGAAAATTTCCAACGGTACGCCGCATCACAATGCCTGTCCACGGCAATCCTGATCAATTTTCAAATCATGAACGAAGAAGGTGATGACGGAATTTATACTATGGTTATTAACCTGCCTGCATACCAGCAAATGGGTTCAATACTCAATGCCAGGGCTTTGGAGCCGGAGCCTTAAATTTGAGTTCCAGCTCCAAAGCCCTGCTTGATATTGCCGTAACTGAGCCGTTGTCGGTTGAACAACAATGCGACATGCTGCCAAAAAGGCGTTTTTTTCTTTCAACTTTCAGAAATACGTGCTGTGCTATTGGCATTCGTTACAACTTTGTGAAGATGATAAGAGACTGTTGCCTTCCGCATGCGTCCTCAATCTTTAACAGCGCTTAGATAAATAGGAGTTGGTGGAGTGCACTGGCGGACAAGCAAAGGGTGAAGTCGATTTCAGACAGGGGAAGGTGGCAAGACGCCATAAAAAATGGGTTGGTCAGATAAAGACATTGTACACACCGCTCATTGGCAAAGACTGAACTGACTTATGAGCAAATGTATGAATGGCGCACTCTGAATGTAGTGACGTGTTTAAAAGCTTAACAGCGAAGTTATCGAAACAAGAAGAAACAGATACTTACCACGTCAGTCATAAGGCTTAGTCCAACGTATAGGTAGGAAACAACAAGACAGATCAAACCGATGAAAGTGGCTCTGAAAACAAATTATAAAAGAACTGCAGACAACACTTACATTCCACCCGCACCGATAATCATGACAAAAACTACTCAAACGTTTTACTTGTTGTACCGGCCGCATGACGAAGTACTGTAAACGCGTTGCCTTAAGACGAGTTAACAAAAACGCCATGAGATAATTGAATGAGTCTTCCAGCCTGTTAAGAACGCGTTAGTAACAAGAACTAAGTAAACGCCAAGATCAATTACGCAAAACAGCGCACGCCACGTTCGTTGCACGTGACGGCATCCAGTCGACGGCAACAGCCAGCACGCGGAAGCATCCCGCAGATGTCAACCGAACACACGAGAGCACCTCGGTAAATTACTGACCAGACGCTGTCCGCACGAAAAGCAATAACTGTCGGCATGTGGGAAATAGTAAAATGACGCCGCAGTCTTGTGATCGCGTTGACATACCGCAGTCAAGAGCGCGAACACCTAACAAAGTGCGAGCTCCTAAGAATGGCACTCTGCGCCTTCTCAGGGAATGGCTTTCAGTGGTGCTTGGTGAGTTAAGGTTTATTGGGACCGGCAACGGCCACAATGCTATGACCCGGGCTCATTCTAATTTCCCATGCAAGGAAACGGACAACTTGTGTCTGCTTTTTTTTTTGAGTGTTAACGTGTCTTTTCGGCGAAAACGCTGTTTTAAAGTAACTTACGAGATTAGAAGACATTTCGATCGACAACAGACGCCAGCCAACCCGAGCAGGCACACGAAAGCTTGAAGACCAACCAAGGAAAAAGTAATGACTGTCCTGCAAAAACAGCACTGATTACAAAACTATATAATAGTATTAGATACAAATAACATAAAAATGGCAAAAACTAGATTCAAACAAAAATTGTTTCTATTTGAATAGGAGCAGAGGATAATTCCTGGAAGGCAAAAAATATGCACGCTGTTTACCCAAGGGGCAAGGCTGCTTTTGAGAGATGTTACATATGCGTTTTTTCGGCTGTCCATCATTATTGCAAGCACTGAGGCGGAACTAAAGCGTTTTAAGGAGCGAAGTCAGAATTATTTCAAAGATGTTCGTGGTCTGCAGTTGCTTCGCTAATTAAAAGAAAGCATCGACGTTGTGTCAGTCAATCCAAGGAGCTTACCACCTGCACAATCAACGCTTTTCCTGGAAGCGTGAACACCTACAGTTGCAGGTAAGGTTAATGCATTCGGTCAATTTGATGCGGCAGAGGCACAGAAGATGAATAACCCGTCAGCACATCGTCAACGTTCATCCATATTCAACAGTGCAAATGTATACGTCGGTTGACAAAGATTTATTCTATGAGTGCTTTGGACAACTTCATCGTCAAAGCAGTGCTACCATTACTCAGATCTCCTGCGCTACTCTGCAGAGTGAAATCCGACGCCAATCGATCAACATCCGACAGCCAATTAAGCAGCCAGTTTAAACGAACATACAGTTCTTTAAACCTGTGGAAAGTATAGGCGATGCTGTGACATGGAGTATTTAGCCGACAAGCCAATCTCACCACCATGCGTCTCAATTAACACAAGCTACAACTGGTTCAGATCAAGTTGAAGTTATTGCTGTTTGATGGCGTCCTTAAGCTACACAGGGACACTGACGACGGAAGCTGCGAACTCTGACAGTCTCAGCCTCAGCCGACAACTTCTTTGCAACACTAAATATTTTTCACTCACCTGTACCATTCGATGACTCGCATAGCCTCAATAGTCCATTCGAGACGATCGTTCGCACCAAACGTCTGCACTGGCAGTTTACTGACGCGTTCGTTTATCAAATGGATCGTGCCATTAAGCGATTTAATATCGCTGTTGTCCGGATAGTCTTCCCTGAGTTTACTGGCTTCGCGCGACAGATCTTCCGACAGATCGCTGATGTCACCGACCTGTTTAAAGCAAGAAAAATGAAGTCCAATTTATAGGCGGTTGAGTTGTCAGTTACAGTATTACTATCTGTAACTGCTTTATTCCTGTGATATGGTTAATACCATTTTTGCCACTTTATTGGCATTCGGTGCGCGACTTCGCGTGACGGAAGCGCTGTTGGTATTCCCTGTTTGTCGTTGACAGAACATATCGCTCTAAATTGCAAACCAAATTCCCCTGATTGCCAATCAATGGGTGACCGAGTTGTGAAATGAACGAGTTGAAAGTTAACTTCTTCGATACCTGGCCACAAAAGCCAATAGAGAAGTAACCAGTCTTTCAGAGTAATTTGGTTAGCCCTGCTCTGCACTCTGAATCGTACATACCGTTCAACTAAATTATCTTCTAAAAAAATAACCCAAGCGTATGAAAAAAATAAGCTTTCAATCGCGTAGCGAGATAAAAATCATGACAATGAACGAATAAATAACATTTGAAAAACGAGGTCTGGCGCAAGCTTTTAATCCCAAGTATGAACGCACTGGTGAGTAATTACGCCTGACAAAAACGCTTTTCAAAGATTACGTTGTTTTCGAATATTACTTTCTTGCATTTTTTGTGAATCAGAGAAGTGCGCAGAAGATGAATTCGTCGAAAACCGCAGGCGGCGTAAAGCGCTCACCACACGCGAAGTTCTTGTCAAGGAATGCATGAGTGTCGTCACGCATGGTGGAACCAGTGGTATCAATACCCCATCAATGAGTAAGTCAGAGACTTTAAAATGACTAATTAACAAGATATAGCTAAAAGTTATTACTTGAGTGGCAAGCGAAGTGAAGCACATTCTATTTAAGTGATGTCCACCGCTCAAAGTAGCTGCTGTTTCTCCTGCGTGCATGAAGCAGCTAATTCTAAGACAACGCCTGAGACGTTAGCGTCTTATCAGCCTCGGGGCAATTAAAATTTCTGAAAATCTGCTTAAGTAATAGCAACCGTCCCTGCACAAGACGAAAAAAACTGAGCATTTCGCTGTTTGAAAGATTAAGGTTTAAATAGAAATAAGACCGAAGCAGGCCATAAACATTTTTTCAAGTCCCATCACCCTGAAGTTTGCTGCGTGTTTTTGGTCATGAAACATACACATTCGCTTTTTAATTTCAACGTTACGGCACGACTTCAGAACATTTATTCGTTAACCATTCGTAAGCATTTGGTTCGATCGCTTTGAACAACGGGTTGGTTTAGAATAGCGTTAAAAGCTAGAAAAAGTGCACTCCATTGAAGGGATCAAGTTACTCATTCGGTTTACTCTAAACAAGAAATATCGAATTACAGACTACAGGCCAATGCTCAAGCAGTCTTTTCTCCTGCATTACGCATCACATCTATGTTGTGCCGCCGCTGCTAGACACGAAGACTGGTGTGCCGCGAGAAAGCAAAGTATTCCAAATAGACTAACTTGTACTGTTATTGAAGAAAACGACTGATTTATTTCCAGTACAGCATTTGATGCGGATTCCATACCATCGTTACACTGAATGCTTCCATAACAAGCAGCACCAACTGCACCTCTGAAAACAATTGCAAAAACAATTTTAGATATTGAAGTAACTGAAAATTAACCATCTCCAGCACACTTAGAGTGCTTAAGTACCCGTTATTACTGAATCAGCAAAATGCCTTACTCCCAACCACGCGTCAAGGAAATGTGATGAACAGTATTTCAGAAGGTAGGAAAAACTAAAAAATAAGTTAAGCACCTTTAGGATAGCGCCTGTGCATGTGAGACCAGGAGTGGTGCAACTGACATGACTCTTTAAAGAAACACTTCTAGCAAAAAAAAATACGACTAATCACAAAGTGTGTTCAATGTTCTACAATGCACTTCAAAATGTTAAAAGCTTTGGCCTTAAGATGCCATATGAAAAGGAATGTGCCATAACACCTTAAACATTAAAATTAGCTAAAATCCAATAAAAAAACACAAAACAAGGTGATCAATGTGGATGAGTTTCACATAAAACTGAAGCTTGCAATTTATTGCATAGTACACTTGAAACATTGGCCTAGCATCAAGAACACAGCTAATCCTGTTTCAAAAAAGGTATCAAGTTTATTTTGAAAGTTGAAAGGAGTTCAGCACAATTTAGATTTATGTAGAAAATACATCTTTTCAAACCTTGCTCTATGAATACATACAGGAAGCTGTCTGTGCAAGCAATTAAAAAAATACGGTTGCACACTTGACACCAGCAAATATTTATATTTTATTGTGGCCTCAAACGTTTTGTGAAAAAACATACTTTGAACAATTCCACACCAATAACACATAAATCAAGTGTTTTCTGGCTCCACCAGGAAAACCAAGTTACAATTTTACTTTAACACTTGAAGCATCCTGCTATAAGCAGGAGTCAATATGCCTATACACTACAGAGACTCACGTTTTTTCACTTTATGACTGTGAAAAAGAAATTCTGAAGCATGTTTCTGAGAAGAACACTGCATGGGTTATTAACATTGTTAAAATTGGTTGAATTCTGATGGGATGTCTCAATTAAGCTTAAGTGTCACTTGCCCATGATATAGCAGCTTGTTTTTGTTAAAAAGAACAAAAAACATACCAGCCAAAGTTCTGGCAAACCAAAACACTACTAACATACATGGTGAAAGCATGTGCTTGCCCCTCAAATGTCACGGGTTTAACTTAATGTCAACCCTAAGCTAATTGGAAATAATTGTTACAAGACCTTGATGCATAGCACACCAATTGGGCTTGCCCACACATTACATGTTGATGTTGCACAATCTCTGATAGTATTAGAAATGTATAAACTTGTAATTATTTATATTCAAATCACTTTCATGTTAGATATCATGCCAAACAATGTCCATGTACATTATGTATCAAAAAACATGAATCAGACTGACAAGAGCAAAAATAAGTCAGTTTGCTCTATGCATAAAACATCTGGTTGTTACTAAGAAGGTAGTACTTACAATGCTATCATAATAAATGCAATCATTAAACATACACTGCAGTAGCATGCAGTGCTGTTATTTTTGTTGGGAGCAGATCGCTTCATCTCCACACAGCAATAGTAAATCAAAAATGATATCATTGTGATGAGTAGAACAGCCACAGGCATAAAAGCCACAACCACAAGGCTCTGCAATAAAAATAACATTCAGCAACTTTTAACATGTAATGCAATGCACCAACTACTATATACATGTTGCAGTTTTTATTTACTATACCTCCAAGTATGCTGCATTGTCAAAAGTGAATTCTGGATTGGGAAGAAATTGGAACTTTAAGCTCAAATGAGGCACCAGGTGCAGCAGTTTCGTAACTTCTGAAGGTGTGTAAGCTTGCATTGTGTCAATAGCTAAAGCTGTTTCAAAAACTACACCTACAAGAAAGCAGTGTAATAAATTGATCATAAACACATTAGTAAAATGATGCACCATGCACATGTAACAACATACCTTTAATATTTCCACAATCACATAGTACAGTAAGTGAAACTGAGACATTGTCATAGGCCAGCGTGGTCCAACTAATTTTGACCTATGGGTCATTTAACAAAAATGTGACAACTGGTGGGCCACTTCCAACAAAGTGATGTATGAAACAACAGATTCACAACATTTGAAACTAAAAATGGGAAACTAAGCGAGACCATCATTGAAACCATTACACAACAGCAAAAACCAATTCATCACAAATCTCTATCAATGGGATGCCTGTGGCCGAGGCTTCTCTGACACTATCGCTTGTATATATATATCAAATACCAATGTTAGTGGAAGCAAGTCAGAAACTATCGATGAGTGTTTCACCTGCCATTCAATTTTTTGTTTTTAGATTTGATCTGCTTTGCTTTGTAGCAGAAAATGCTCTGACACACATGTGCTTCCAAACATGGAGTGCATTTTCATTGCAATATCTATCTTAGCGGACTAATTTCCAGATGCTCTCTGCAGTCTTGTCCATGGTTTCTAAAACTGTGGGCCATGGTTGACTAGCAGGCCAGGAAAGAACCTTTGAGGGGTCTTGGCCTGGCAAAGGCACGCAGAAGTCTGACGATGCCCGGTGCAACTGTTTGATTGTATTCTCCTCTACCAGATTCTTGTCTAGTATTGAAGAATGTGAGAAAGTACTTATGGCATTGTTGGGACTTTTCGGCACCTCCCGCAATGATTCGGTGCCTCCATAGTGATTCATGCCCGGGGAATTGTGCACCCCTTGCGCTTCTCATTACACCCCTGGCCTGGTGTTATTGAAATTGAGTATGTTTTGTAAGTTGAACCTTTTATTTGAAAACATAGGTACCTTTTGAACTGAAAACATCATAATACACTTTCTTTTGTCATTTGTCTTTTGTCATTTTGTTATTGCGACATGGAAATGTGGCCTACCACTTCGTGCACAATATGCAGTTACTTAAAGCATTTTGAGGATTCTTGTTGCCACGAAAACAAAATGTAGAAACGGGCTTAATGTGGAAGATGACTTGATTTGTGCATTGTCATGCATTGAACCTAGAACATGACTGTGCACTTTCTAACAACAAACAAGCTCAGCCTTCACATTGATTGCAGTGCACGTTGTGTTGTAAAAAGTTACTATTATTTGTTTGTATATCTGCTCTGTGCATCTGCAACAGTTGTCACATTGGAGAAGCTGTACAGTTGATGGGCTACAGACCCCGCGTTTCTTCATTAATCAGGTCACATGTTTGAAAAACTGAAAACTCCCCAAGTCTAACGCCGTTATTATTGCACATTTTTATTAAGCGTTGTTATACTTGTTTCAATCAAAATTATGTACTGCGACATACACACAACGTTAAACCAATACTGAAAAGCTCGCAGGCCTTAAAAATTCTGTCCGCAGGCAACTTGTGACCTGCGGGCCTGTAGTTGGACCGTGCTGTCATGGGCAAGAAGCGTATCATCAAAGGAATGGCAGTGTAACTTATTGAAAACCTGGTTAACTGAATATCTTATGAATTCAAACAAGCACTTGATGTGGCAGATTAATATATTATTATTAAACGGTCAAGTATTATTGTTCATCACTCTTCTGAAACAAAATGAAAATCATTTTTTTTATTTTTTATTAGAGCATGTTCATATTAAAGTTTGTGTTTATGCTTACAAATTTAAGTAATTATTGAATATTTATAGCAGTGGTGTGATAAATGACTTTTCTTTAGTACTGTAAGTGTTTTTTTGTAATGCATTTTGTAAACAAAAATCATTCAATAGCAAGTCAGCAGGCATTCTTTCCAAGAAGATGTTCATTTTTTTGCATACTTTACACCATGCAACCCTTGCTACTAGCCAGTTTTTCATTCAAAATGTAAACTAAAAACACCGAAACAGCAAAAGCAACATTTTTATTAACACTTTGCATGCAAATGGGAGAGAATGCATGTTGTGTTCCGCATATAGTCGGCACGCATAAGGTCATGACCTCACACGTTGTGATCTACATATTGCATTGTCAGCAGCCTATGCTGGGTTGTTATTTATCAGTGCAGAACTTACTTTAAAATTGCGATCACAAGCGTTTATTTACTGCTCAAATTGATCACGTGGACGTTTGTGACTGGTCTAAGGGACTTGACAAACTTTTTTCGTGGTCAAGCAGGTTTGTACACCTCAGAGAATAAAAAGAAAACCAGAGAAGTTTGCAGCATTCCCTATTGTTCACCATAGTTCCATGCTCTGTTGCCTGCATTTCACATTGGTTTCAAAGATGCTTGTTTTGCAATTTGATTTGTGTTGTTAGATTTATGATAATACCTCTTTATTTGAGGTGAAAAAAGTTGATTGCTAGGTTACAGTATAAATTCATTCTATAAATAGAATGAGTGATGAACATGATCCAGAATTGACAAATGAAATCATTGGCGCTGAGCAAGGACATGGCAACACTAGGTGAATACCTTCAGACTTCAAAGCCAAAGCTCAGCACCACGAAAACAGTGTTGGCAGTCTTCCATCTCAACAACAAGGAAGCTAAGCGTGAACTGAAAGTCAACTTCAACAACGAAACCCTGCCCTTCTGCTCTGAGCCCAAATACCTCAGAGTAACACTGGACAAGTCGCTCACGTACCGCCGACACCTTGAGTCACTTCGCAAGAAGCTAACATCATGTGTCGCACTCCTGAGGCGGCTTGCTGGCTCCGGCTGGGGTGCTGGAGCAACAACGTTGCGAACAGCCACCCTAGCCCTGGTCCATTTAACTGCAGAGTACTGCACTCCTGTTTGGTGCCGCAGTGCTCGTACCTGCTTCATTGACCCCACCATCAATGACGCCTTGCGAATTGTGACTGTATGCCTGTGTCCTACACCAGCGGACAACCTTCCAATCCTTGCAGGCATCCAACCTGCTGAGCTTTGTCGCAGTGGAGCCACACTGTCTCTAGGATGCCGTGCCACAGAGCCTGGACATCTGCTCCACTCAGTGCTCATCCGTCCATTGAGTGCTGTTGTACGGCGCCTCAAATCGAGACACTCATTTGTACCCGCTGCAGAGCAACTCATCAGCTTCGCTGACAACAACAACATATGTGCGGCGCAGTGGGCAGATCATCAATGGAACACGGAGTGGGTGGACAACCCAAGACACCGCTCTTTAATTCCAGACACCGGTACACGCCCCCCCGGAATGACCCTCCAAGAAGAGCCTGGGTCCATCTTAACCACCTCCGCACTGGTGTCGGACATTTCCGCTCCTGTTTGTACAAATGGGGTATGGTCTCCTCTGTGACTTGGGAGTGTGGCGCAGAAGAACAAACCATCAACCATGTTGTCCTCCAATGTCCAATTCATCGACCTCCCCACGGACTGCACGGCCTGACGGTTCTGGACGATGCGACAACCCAATGGCTGCTCAACACCTGTCCCTAAATTTAGCGTGAGGGTCATTCCATGTCAGGTGATCCAGAGCTATATATCTGACTATGAGCAAAATCCATGAAATTTCATAAGCAGAGAGATCTCATCATTCTGATTACAAAACATTTTGAATTTTTTAAATCGAGCCAGTATTTGCAAAGTTATTGCTGGTTGAAAGTTGCAGTGTTCCCATTTAATTTTTGTGTATATTTTTTGTGAAGTTAGTGCTCTGACATAAAAACCTTTGTACCTTTTTTATCTGTGACTATTTTTAGCTGGAAATTTGTGAGCATGTGTCAGAAGGTATGTTTATTAAAGATCAATCATTGGTATTTTCCTTATGACCTTTGAACTAATGTAAATGAAGGTCAAGTTAGAAATAGTTTTTGTGTGCGCTCATGCATAACCATATTTCAATTACTTATAACTTGAAAAGGTCAACTGGTATGAAGTTGATTCTTGTTTTATTTGAAAGCTACAGAGTACAAGAGTTTTTTGGTTTCAGGAAACCTTTGCTTATTTACCTATTCAATATGTTTTATTTCATTTTAATTAACTAAGGGGATATTGACTCAGAATTAATATATGCACTAGAGCAGGGCTACTCAAATGGCAGACCACGATCCGAATCCGGGCCTTTGGATGGCGACGGCCGGACCTCGTCAGCCTCTCAAAGGTGTACTCCTTACCCAGAAATTTTTATCTCAAAATTTTGCACTTTTGGTCGTACTTCTAAAGCATTTACTCCTTGCCAACTGTGTGATTGTCAATTAAGCTGTTGTTCAGCTAAATTGCAGTGCACACCTGAATTAAGCAAGCTATGATTTTTTGGTTCAAAGTAATTGTTTCGTCATAATTGTTCAACAATAGCTCATCACTACAATGTCTATCCTAGTGAAAGTAGTGGATTCAAGGCTAGAATATAACAGCGAAACCTTTTCTTTCCGCAAATAATACAATTGTACAAATTTATTTGTGCACAGTTATGAAAGATGCTTGAGTAAAGGAAGAGTTTTGCAGAGATTTTGGTCCTTAACCCTTTCAGTCCTGCGAAAACCACGTTTCATGCAGAGCTTTGAAATCCTATAACCAGCTAGGTGATTGAGCTAGAGAGCTGTTCAAACCCTCTACGGATTCAGTAAGTCTTGTAGTCAAAATCAAAAAAAAAATTTTCGTTTTCGGTGAGAGTTTTCGGGGGGAACGCCACAAGTGGGAGTGTTTTTGGATACATTTACCTGGTCCTGGGCCCCAACCTATTGTGCCATTATTTTGGCTCAAGATGTTTTCAGAAACTAGGCCAAAATCTGCGTCTTTAGAGCCCTTGAATGACTTTCTAACATATCTGTAGCAGAAAATTATGGACAAAACACCAAAACTTGGTGAATATTTAAGCAACCACAAAACCCAGTCTGGGCTGGAAAACACCACTTTTCTAATGGCCATCACTTGCCAACGGATCGAGCTAGAGAGCTGTTCAAATCCGGTCTGAATGGAGAAAGACTTGTAGTTTAGGCTGAAAAAAAAAACTTTTTGCCGAGCGATTTTGGCTTTTCTGGCTATGTTTACAAAATCACAAGTTGTTTTGACAGGTTTCTCTAAACAATCCGTGATGTTAGCGGCGTGAAACCGCGCGAGATTTAAATGCATTCTAGGCTATAGAACGAGGTTTTAGAGGGTTTGATGGACTTTTCAGCATTTTTGGTTGATGAGTTATGGAAAAAATGGTAGAATATTAATATCGGAAATCCCCTGAAGGCCCTTGGAATTCCTGACATATTTGGAATATTTTTGGCATTACTTTTGAACCAGAAACGTTAGAAACTTGATCAATGGCTCTAAAAACGCATATTTTAGCCTAGAATCCAAAAATACTGTTAGCCACAATATTGGTGCATGGGATCGGATGATGACGTCATATAATCAACCAAAAAACAGACCCCCATCATGAGCCCATTGGCCCAAAACCCCCCATCCAAATTTTAAAAATGTTTTTTTTATGCTGAACTACACGAAGCCACTAGTCATTACAGGGTTTGAACAGCTCTCTAGCTCTATCTACTGCCGAGTTATGGCCGGCCAAAGTTTGGCCTGAAAGGGCAAATTATGCTTTTTCTGAAAAGCTAGGAATTAGGACAAAAACTGGGTTTTTGGCCCATAATTTTGGCCACAGATGTACTAGCAACTTGATCAAGGGCTCTGTAGCCGCGGATTTTGACCTAGTTTTCAAAAAAACTTTGAGTCAAAAGAATGGGTCAATGGGTTGGGGCCCAGAGCTAGGCAAAGGTGGCCTACTTTTCCAAAACATGTCCTCTTTGTGACATCACCTTCAGAAAACCCCCACCGAAAACGAAAATTGTTTATTTCGATTTCGACTACAAGACTTGCTGAATCCGTAGAGGGTTTGAATAGCTCTCTAGCTCAATCGCCTGGCGAGTTATAGGATTGCAAAGTTCTACAAGAAAAGTGG
>JGI24159J19872_10007002_pt1 | contig 14736 bp, 8 predicted proteins | sample Ectturendosymbi4_FD_19872 | JGI IMG/M metagenome (IMG submission 19872) | reverse complement strand
TGCAATTTGAACATTTTAGTTGTCTCCAAGAAATGGCAAAAGGTAGGGGCCGTTTACATCTGCCTCTCCATTTATTTTTAAAGTGCAAAACCAGTCCGTGATTATTCTAAATATGATTGGACGTTTTTCACGAGCGCGGTAAGATATAAAGGGTGAATTTACGCAATTCGCATCGTGGATCAGTTGACGGTGCATGTTGCTCTTCCATAGCAAATATCTCACAAACGGAAGAACATTTCTGTTTTTCTCAACCGTTTATTATTTCCAAATGGACAGCCGTTTATTTCCGAATGCATAGCAGTGATAAGTTTGAAGTCTTTTATCAAAGAGCGAAGCTTCTTGCAGGTTCAAATAAGTTGTTCCTGTAACATAGCTTCGTATAATGTGCAACAGTCTACTTCACTTGCATTTAATAGACATGGAGCCTTATGTATTAGGTTCTCTTCTGGCGATACAACGTGTTTTTGACACTACATATGCTCATAGCAAGTTTCGAAGTCATGGCGTTGTCAATGTATGTTTTACGAATTAAAACTAATGTGTCTTGAACTAATCTCACAGTTCATTCCGTTAGCTTTTACAAGTATCGAGCCAAGGGAGATTTCACATGAATTGTCACGGCGCTGAACATGTCCATTCACTTTTCACGGCGCTGAACATGTCCATTCACTTTTCACGGCGCTGAACATGTCCATTCACTTTTCAACGTAACTCTTCGTGAAAACCAAGAGTGGTGACAACTTGCAACACATCAGTGGGTGATTAACATATTTAATGTCCTGTCAACGTTGAACATTTACTATTCCGTCTTGTCGCTTAGTTCGCAAGACATGGTTTCTGCAACAAATGATCTATAATTTTTCTGGGTAGTTGTTAAGTCAGGTTTTCACACAAGAATATTCGTAGAATACGTTACAATTTTTCTTAACAGAATATTTACAGGTTCACGTCAATGGCATGTTAGGAACAGTTTGTGCAGAAATCAACCATCCCAGCACGCTACGATTACAACTCGATTTGAAGAAAAGTTTGACAATAGCGCAAAGAAGTTTTCCAGTCATATTGGGTTGATAATTCTTGTCGGTCGCATTAGTTCCGTTAGGGTTCAGTTTTGCCTTGTATTTATTCATTTTGAAACTTTTGTTTTGTTTCATTACACATTGGATAGGCACCATTCTGCACATTTTATTTATGGACAATGAAAATTCGTATGCCCTTTTATCTTCAACGCAGTGTCATATATGCTTTAAATTCACAAGTTGTCTTTTAATTTGTCGATTAAACTTTCAAGTGCATGTGTTGCATGATCCCCAATGGCTCTCTCAGTGACTGCATTTTCTTGTCAGTGCCCCTCAGCGTATCGCTATCAGCTGCAAGCCTCAGTTTGTTTTTCGAACATAACACGTTCCTACGATCGGGGCAAGTAACTACGCCACTATTGATAAATTACTGCACGAGTGGACACACTCGGTCGCAGAGGCATCCCAGGTTTATGAATCATGCGGAGGCCACACGATCATTGTGCACTGGCATCCGAGCTTCAAGGTGAAGCGTTCAGAGAACCACTATCTATCAGTGGAGATACAAATACGTTACCAATTTTTTTCCGTATACCTTTCGTTGGGTCCTTTGGCAGTTCAATGCAGGTGTGGTTGTCGGCCAATAATCCCGTACGTCTGTCAGTTGCTCTTGCAGCGGCCCAACCTTATGCCAACTATACAATTTCACAATGTATTAACAAATCGTTACGGTTTTGTTAGTAGAGTATTGTCAAACAGCACCTCTTACAGTCGCAGCAGTTTTATGTTAGGCCTGTTTGATAGGTCCAAATGGACAGCAGTGTTAAAGTCATTCGTCTTAGGAATAAAAATACTTCCATATTGTCTCCATCCTGCCTGCAAAGATTTCAAAGCTGCACAGATCATATTATAGAGCGAAGCTTCTCGCAGGAATGAAATGAGTGTTAAGGTTTCTCACCAGAATAGAGCGTTTCTCGTGAAATTTCACATGAATTGTTGATGCACTCACGGCGCTGAACACATTGTAGCATGCTTAAAAACGAATTTGTGCTCGGAAAATCACCGAAGAACGACAGCGAAGACTGTAAGCTGATCAATCACTTCATACACGAAAAATAGAAATACTAAATAGCCTTATAATGAAAATAACGGCCAAAGAAAATGATGTTGACTGTCCTTCTGCTACCATCGTAAGTGCATTTGAAATTAAACTGAAGTGGGCATGCTGCAAATTCATATGGTCAGTCGGGAGAAAAGCTCGAAGATGAAAGACCCGATTTACGGTAGTGACGTAGCGGCGCCAAGCATAGGTAGCCACGTGACCCGGCTGGATACTTGACGATGCGTCATTTGACGTCATGGGTGAGGCATAAAATTCTAAATTAAAATGCATAGAGGCATCGGTGGAATGTTTGCATTCAGCTCTGGTTTGTGTTCTCAGTCAAAGATTCAAATCTGCAGCCACCGCCAATTGTCACTGCCAGTGACCTCGGTTGTAAAAATCAACTCGGTGATCTGGGTTAGCCTGCAAGTGCCTGATCAGTGACGTTGGTAATGCTCTTCTACACGATTGATGAAATTGCGTTGCTTTTCCCCAGTGTAGGAGGCACCGCACGGGCAAGTTCGCCTGTAAACAACGTTATAACGGTTGAGTAAAGCTTGCCGGTCTTTAACCGAGGAAGTTTTCTTCAGGTATTTTGAAAACAACTCAACTTCACGTTTACTACAGCTTTGCGTGTTCTGATTTTCTGCCGTATTTTGTTAGATACAGAACACAACCTGGCGGTTGTATGAAATATGCAGTATTTCGTTGAAGGGAAGGGTTCAGCCGATGAGTCACGTTGTAGTCTGACACCGTGTTTTCTATTAAGAATTGCTGCATGCAATGGTAAAAAACTGTTGGTAACCGTTGCGAGATAACATTCGCTCAACAGTTGTAAATTCCGTCCGTGTGCACCAGTTCGTGGTAACTGGCGATGTCACAAGTGCGGCGGAGTTAGAGTTCCAAGGTTTCGTTTCTTGTGCAATGGAACGAAACTAAACCATTTTGAGTAAAGGCCTGTATGCGTGGGTTGGTTTCTCAACTGATCAAGAAAGTGGAGGTATTGTTTTCTAGCTCCTTGGTAAAGACATACGTGCATGGTAAAAGGCCTGTTAAAAATCTTCGTTAGGAAATTACAAACAAGTCATCTACATAGCGGGAAACATGCCACCGAAGTCTGACCTATAACGTAGGTTCATGCATACGTCAGCCATGAGTGGTGCTGCAGGCGAGCCCATAGCAACGCCATCGACCAGACAAAAAACACCATGAAACTGAAGTTTAGTTGGTTTCACCACCCATTCCAGCAGCATTTACAGAGTTGTGAATTAGATCTTAACAGATTATTTCTGTCCGTTTTTGAAGTAATTTGCCATCGTCTTGTGCACGTCAGTACAAGATTACAGGAAAAGCTTGACAAAGTTGGACAGTCTTCTAGTCATATTGGGTATGTGAAAAGGGGTGAACGATTGTCGTTGGTTCGCATTAGTTCCATTAAGGTCAGTTTTACTTGGTCTCTTGGACAACAGTTAAATACGATTCTTCTATTCATAATTTTAATTTCCGTCGTATTTTTCTCTAGTTTTCGTTTGAACTTGCTGAAGGTTGGTTAAGCATCATTCTGCGTATTTTAAGTTTGTCGTCAACGAAAATAGGCTTGCACTAGTCTTTAAACGCAGTGATTTCGTCAGTGGACAAATTCCCATATTGCATGATCCCCTACGACACTCGCAGTGACGACATTTCCTTGTAAATGCCCCTCAGTATACTATCACCTGCAAGCTGCAGCTCCTCTGCACCAGGTCTTCACATCCATTCAGTATATGTTGGATACCTTCATTTTGAAATCATCTTCAGTACTCATGTGGTCCTGCGTCGCTATACCATACGGGCGAAGAAAATCTTTTGGAAGGTGAGCAAAGTAATTTACCCTGCCTTCATTTGACCCTTCAATTTTTGCGATATTTATCAGCTTCTTCACCAGACAATTTGCAGAATTGAAGCTGAAAGCATAAAATATGTCCATTATTTCGAAAATTTGGTGTTTTATTTGCACGCGAGGTTACCCATGCTAAACAAGTTTTATTTCCTTATCAGCCATATCATCTAGCCATATCTAGTGGTGTATGCATGGCACTTCGACAAGCATATGATTATTTGCTGGAACACCCAGGTTCTCTCGTGATGCCATCGACCACCCAATCCAGCTTTCTGGCAGGTAACCAATCACCGTTCATAGCTCAATCATTGCTGCAGCGTGCGAACAGCACATGTCTGCGCAGAGCACCACCAGGACTGCAGCCTTCACGGGTCTCCTTCTTGCACAACATGCTCTCACACGATTGCCGGCTTCCTCGTATGTGGCGGTGTAACAGCGATTGGCTCAGGTCGCTACAACGACTCCAATTTTTTTAATGTAAAAAGCACTTTATGCCAGAAACTCGACCTTAGCCTAGCTAATAGTCATTGCCAAGTCAACAGTTACATTCATAAATTAGGAAACGTGTCGAAAGATAATAATTAGTTATCTTTCGAATTTAGCCTGGCGGAAAGTTTAAGGGATCATTTACTGCGATGATTAAAACTTGGGTAGGTAGCGTATCTATTTCATAGTTATAAGCTACAAAGATGGCGATCTAAGTAAATTCAGTTTATTAACAGGGAGACTAGTTGCGCGTATTTCAACGCATCATCAGTCCTGTAAATATGAAACACATCGTACAAGCGAAATAACTGGCTGGTTACAACGACAGCACTAAATTTGTGAAGCCAAAAGGCTGACTTTCCCCGAGCCTCATAAACCAGCCACTGCTTTTGTAGGTGCAAACAATGCATTCGAAGCGTACAATGAAGGCAATTTCAAGTTATTCGTTATTCCTTGTTACAAATAACTTTCGTTGGTGGGACGGTTCGTCAGTTCCTCGTCTGATAGTTCTTTCAACCATGTCAACATTTGTGGAAGATTATATTATATAGTTATTTCCTACGGACTGCAAGTGTGCAGCTATTTTTGATAAGCTGCTACATAAGTGGACAGTTGATCGCAGAGGCATCCCAGGTTTATGAATCATGGAGGAGGCCATACAACCGTGTCCGTGGTGCACTGGCATCCGAGCTTTTCAAGGTAACAGCGTCCAGAGAAACCGCTTTATTATCTATCATGTGGAGATGCGTTAACTTTCTCCGTAAAGCTTTGGTTGGGTCGTTTGGCAGTTCAATGCAGGTGTGGTCGTCGGCCAGTAATTAAGTGTGTCAATTGCTGTTACAAACGTCCAACCTCATGCCAACCATGAAATTTCATAAATCGTTGGGTAGCAGTTTCCTTAACTGCTACCCAAATAACGCCATACACACGTTGTCTAACTTGCATCCATTTAGCAGAAAAAAATTAATAACTCGTCAGCACAGCAGCAACGCAGAACCTTTCAAGCTACGTTCCAAGGTGTCAGAAGGTCGTAAAAAAGTCAAACGTAATATTTCACGGTTGCTGAAACGTGAGGAAACTTGTTATAAGTAGAGTATAGCGAAAATCGTCTCTCCAGCTGAACTTGAAACGCGACTGATTTGATTATGCGTTTTTGGAGATGTGCTGGGAAGAATCATTTGGTATGGGTGAGTGAGAGGGTCTCCATTTGAACGAAGTTACAGGTCTCAGCACGCCACTGTCCCAACGTTCGCTGACTTCACGTGTTTTCAGTTTTTTTCAATCAAATCGTTTTAACCGCCAGTATAATATGATAATCTGCCTACCTCCGTTGTGGTGCAAGATTCTTAATATGCTTCTAACATTTTCCGGAACACCTTCAAGATAGGAAAGGGTAAATTTACGCAATTGGACATTGTGGATTACCGTAGTTAACTTTGCCTATGTTGCAAAAAAATCTCACTAAAACGTAGGAATATTTCCGTTTCACTCAGCCTCTATCTGCAAAGAGATCAAAGTGAAGCTTGCAAGTATTTTGGATTTTTTCTCTTCTGACGATTTAATTACGTGTTTCTGACATTACATGCGCATAGCACATTTCATTCATTACTTCGTTGTCAATGCATTTGTTTGCCGCATGAAGTACGATTAGTTTTAGCAAGATCAAACCATCTCAAGAGTTCATTGCGTTAGCTTCCACACAAGTATCAAGGTTCCTCACAAAGTGTTTTTCGTGAGATTTCACATGAATTGTTTATCACTCACGGCGCTGAACACAGCACACCGTACATGCTTCAAAGGACTTGTTTGAAGTAATGTGCCTGGAAGGTCAGCGTGAAGAACAGGAAGGTGCTAAGAACGAAAGCGAAGATCGCATCAAACAATAGCCATGCCATTTCTACGTACGTACGTAACTCCATGAAAACCAGCATTGTTGACGAAGAAAGCAACACGAGCGAAAAACACTATTCCGTCTCGTCGCTTGGTTTGCAAAAGATGGTTTCTGCAACAATATTGAGTAAGGCAAATTGCCATCGTTTCATCGTCTTAACTGTTTTTGTGGATAATTCTACCATCCCAGCACACTTATGTATTAGTTGAACTTTCTCCCGTAATAAGCGGTTTGCCCATATGCACATTTAACGAAAGTGAAAACAAAACTTGGCAACAGTGCAAAAGAAGTCTTCCAGTCATATTGGATTTATAAAAGGTGTGAACGATTCTCGTCGGTTCGCATTAGTTCCATTAGGGTTCAGTTAGTTTTGCGTTTATAAACAGGGCTCGAACAGCAGTTAATATGATTCCTCTGTTCTACATTTCCTGAAATCTGCCATATTTATTACAAGTTTTTGATTGAACTGGAAGGTTTGATGGGCACCAATCTGCGCATTTGAAATTTATCGACAATGAAAATAGGCTTGCACTAGTCTCCAATGCAGTGTCCATTTGTAGCGGCATAAGTTCAAACGGGAAAACAAAAAGAGGCGCGTCAAACTGAAACAACGACGCTAGCTCTCATACATACGTTTTTGACTGTCAAGCATCTGACTCTCGCCCTGATTGAATGCGTTACATACCGTACGTCAGAGGTGGCCGGAGTCACTTTTTTAGACTCCGCTCCTGTTCCAAAATTTTTGAATCCGGGTCCGGCTCTTCAAATTTAAGAGACTCCGGATACAATCATCGATCCAACCATAATTTACCCATGTTTTAACCAAGAAATAACCGCACAGACACCTGTTACTGCTGAAATGGAAAAGTGGCTCCGGGTCCGGTTTTTCACAAATTTTTGACTCCGGATCCGGGTCCGAAAGAAACGCAGAATCCTGCCGGAGTCGACAAGGGAAAGGAATTTGTTTTCGCGTGATCCTTCTGTCGCTTGTTGTGCTGCTTCCAATCCTTACGTCTTTTCTACCTTCGAGACAAATCTGCTCGTCACCGCCCCAGTCAGTTTCCTCTTCATTATGTAAGGTCAGTGATATAAGCAGAAAGCTATACCATGTTAAAACTGCGAAATTAATCTCAACAGAACGCCTTCCGGGAAAACTAAAGGTACGTTTTTGTTTGAAATTTCCTCTTATCTTGTCGGAAAGCAATCGCAGGGTTTAAGGAATTGAAACTTTCTTTCACTTTGTTGTAGTACACAGCGTTGTGTGAAATTGCTACAAGCGCGGCTCCGCTTTGGGCGCAGTTCGCCCATGATTTGAAACTTTGCATCTCGCAGATGCTGGTTACAAGTTTTGGGGTCCTAACACTTGTATTTTCCTACGTCTTACTTCAGCAGGATGTTACAAGTTTTGGGCTGTTATCTAGTGGTTGTCTTTTGCAAAGCCTTACTGCCCGAAGGCTTCAGGTTTTGGGCCTAATCTAAAAGTTTGAAGTAGTAGCCTTTGCTCATTTCCATTTTTTGTTTGTTTAACCTGCCTTATTTCCTCAAATAAACTTCTGGTAAGCTAATTTTACACGTTTCTGTTAAAAGAACAGCCACATTGTACAAAAGCACATCATTTTGTAAAGGTAGAAACTAGCGGAATAATTCACAAATGCAAAGGAGCAGTGGTAATCAGATACACGGCGCTTCACATATAAATAAGATAAGCAGTTCTGGTCCGAGCGTAGGTGAATTTTGTTGTTTTTAACACGAAACGCAATGTTGGTTCCAGAACCATCTTTGTTTTTTTAGCATGTTAATATGAGAGTCAAAAACTAAAACGCTTTTGGCGTTTATTTAAACCTTTCGAGGTTTGCTTGTTAGCATTTCCTTGAACATCGGGGTCCCTGAAGACAAATGTTTTCGGGCACAAACACACCATCCCATCCACGCTCCACTGAGGTTGAAAAGACAGGTGTACGTTTGTCATACCGTCGGCGCCATAAGCAACACGGCTGAGGAGACCAGGGGAGCCCACGAACTTTCTTTATGAAATCACGCTGGTGCATGTGTTTTTCAATTTATAACAGCTTCAAAAGACGAAGCCGCGCATGCAACATAACAAGAATCAGTGTCCATTTCCATTAATGCGAACGATTTTCGACTTGGGTAATCAAGAAAAACTGGAGCATCCTCAGTTCTGCATAACCGTAGGCAAATTACTCAATTTGAAGTGGAAGATCTAGTAGGACAGTTTCTTTGAAACACAACTTCATACAAGTCGTTGGCAAGGACATTCAACTGCGTGATAAGTTTTCTGTGATGCATTCGTTCTCTGACTGTTGCAGCAGTAACTTACACAACTCCATGCTTGGACTTGTCTGTAATTGTCTTAAAATGGACTTAATGGATATGCGTCTCCTGTTCGCCGCGCGTCAAACACCCTGTCCAAAAGTCTCAACTTCTGCTTGGTTGGTGCTCGACAAATTGGTAAATGTGAGCAACTTCTAAACCGTGTTGCAAGTACCATGTCACAAGAGGGGTGATCAAAACCACTTTCTCCAAAGTAGCTGGAAATGCCGTTTTAACTTGCTTGCGAAAAATGTTATGATTTTCCGCATATGCTCTCATGTGAAGGCCTACATCATTTGCGGAGGCCAGAGCGTTTTTGGAAGTTGGACAGAATTCGGAGAAGTGTTATTTCAAATGACTGGGTGTTTGAATGTCGCACAACAGCACTCCGATCAATTCACCAGTTTAACCCGCTTTCAGGATTGATTGACGGTTGAGGTTGAGTCGAGGTCGGACACAATCCTTCCTAACAGTTTTAGCACGTCCTCAATGACGTCACTTTTGGATTTTTCTTTGAGCCATTGGCACTCACGCATTGTAACAACTGTATAACCTTGATCACGGAGATACAATGTCCTCGGTCTCTTTGCTCAAAATGGACATCAGCTTTTTCATCTCATCGTTTTTATCCAAATGTAGTGTGTATTGATGACCATGCCAGAAATATCCGACGGACTGGTAAATCGTTCGTTGTTTCGCAAAACCCTTCCAATGGAATCGCCGGAACCGTTTAATTTTTCACCTTTTGTTGAAAGCATGCTGAATTTGAATATGGTGGGATACTTCCAGCCCAACAAGCTAAGCCACCTGAAGCAAGATAGCCATACTGTACTTTTGGCAGGGATTGAAGTTTAAAATTATCTTCCTCTTTGTATCTGATGTATAATGTTTGGTAGGCAGCTCCTTCATTAGCATAAGCATCGTATCCGAAGATTTTTGCAAGGAAGAGAATCCTCATACACATGTCGAATTATAGGTCATCTTTTTCATGAAAACGATGGAAAATAATGGCGGAGCTCCAATGTGCGGTTTTTGAAAAGCCAATGCAAATCAAACAGAGTCAGAGCAATTGTTTATTGTGAAATAGTCACCCTTAGCAATGTACCTGAGTGTCAACCCTGGAAGCGAAGTACCACCTTTCGTGTCTATGCCCCTTCATCTGTAGAAACTTGTTGCAGTTTCTAAAGTCGTCAGAAAGGTTTGAAATCAAGATTGTTGTACTGCACCAGCAAGTCTCGCATGGATTTCCAACCATTTTCTTCCCATGCCCGCCAGTAAAGCTGGTACTTTTCAGCATAAATGTTCTTCAGAGCAAAGAACTGTAAAAAGCCAAATGGGGTGGAAACTGTACATATGCTTTAATAAATTTTTTGAAAGAAAACCCCAGGAGCGATGTAGTTTCTTATATCCACAAATTTGGAGATGTCAGTTCAAGCACATATCGTTGTTTTTCAAAATGGTAAAAGAGACTTTCCGTCAAATGCTTTATGACATTTCCTAGAATTGAAGCCGAGGGTAATGTGTTCTTTTAAGTAAGCGTCAAATGTGTTTATAAGTTCTTCTAAAACTGGATTGTCCTGTTCTTGAGGAGCGAACACATGCTGAACTTTTTAACAATTGATAGGCTATTTTTTGAAGAAATTGAAGGTTTCGAAGAAATAGGTCTTCATCATCGCCTGTGTCATTAGTGCAACAGACAGGTTTCTGAAAGCCTGTAACATTGTTGCAAACACTTACAGAGGGCGATGCAAGGCAGCCACGGTTTTATCGCTGTTTGTTGGTAAATTGCTTTTATCCATGAAGCTCTCGTAATCAAAGGTAGAGCGATGTGGATAATATCTTTCGTGCGATGGGATGAAAACCCCATGGTCTTGGAAGTTTTTCAAATGTTTTTTTGGATTGCCACCGGGATATAACGCACGTCGAATTCCACAACTTGTGACGTAACGGCGATAGCACCACCCAAATCCGATTCCTGCAGTATTGTCGCCCTTCTCACGTTCGCTGTCCTTATTCTGTGTCCGACGCGCGGGTTAAATGATAAGACGGCGCGTCTGACCACCGCGCGAGTTGCAATGACTAAGCTACGGGCCGAACGAGGTCCGCTACAGTGGCAAGTGTGGAAATACCGTGATTAACCATTTAGCTTGTGGCGTAAAATATAACCACAACTGTAATTTAATTTGAAGTGTTCTTTCCTTTTATAAAGTGTTATTTCGGACACGCGGACGATTGTCCGCAAACAAGGTCCCGATCATGTTGAAGTTGAACAATTCTTGAACGGGTCACTCGCCCCTGACAATATGCATTATGGCATCCCAATGTCTGCGAATTCATTCCCTTCAAATAAAACGAAAAGAGCAAGTCTTAGAAGAAAAGTTTGATCTCGGGTTTTCTGTCCAAGAAAAATTTCACGTTTTATTTTAACCCTCCTGCATCACATGAGTAATTTTATTTCAAAACTAAGTGTTGCTCAGACCAATAGCAAATCTGAATAAATGGAAATAATTGTCCAGATCTATACCAATACAGAAAGCTGAGGCTTCAAAATAAATGATTAAAACAAATGTACTTTGTACCTTGCAATTTCCTCTCAAGAAAGCGACCCGACCTTCTCTGCATCTTGAAGTATTATTCAGCATTCTGCTTCCTTGAACACTTTCCGCAAACTCACTGCGTGAAATCAATTTTTTAAAGGGAAAAAGTTCGCCTCTGTTCCAGTTTCAGTACGAATGACTTTCCGACAGATTTCATCGCGTTGATCCGTTTGTGATGCTGTCTCCAGTCAGGTTCCACGTTTTCTCACTACCAAAAAGTAGAAGATAAGGATCAATCGCACATTCTTTTCTTGTAATTGTGAATGATTTTTTTCTTACCGACAAATTTCGTCATTTCTTTCCTCCTGGGATCTTGTTTCGCCTGAACATCTTGAAGAAGCAAATCTTTTTCACTCTCTGAAATACAGCAAAAGAATGGTAAGCGGCAGACGATTGGTTATGTTTTTTCTTCCATTCAGGATATAACCTACCGACAAATTTTATTTTATCAATTTTCGTTTCCGTTCTCCAAAAACTCTCTAGGTTCGTCCACTTGGCGTTGTTTCACTGGACACCAATCACAATATTGTAAGAACATTTAAACATATCGTATTTATTCGAATGTAAGCCGCGGCTTATAAAGCTTTCATTTCGTGCGGCTTATCAAGGGCGGCTTACAATTTTTTATTTGTTTACATTATCGAAAGGTATAGATGGTCTTTCATGGCTACATTTTGTCGACCAGCCTCTCCTTGAGCATTCTCTTCTCTTCAGAAGCTTATTTATGCACACTCCGTCACAGGAGATATAATAATGAACAGGGAGACAGTTGTAGTGGTGAAACGTCGCTGCCAAGGTTACGAATAAACGCGAAACGTGCTAGTACGCTGAAGTATCTCACTATGTTCAAGTGCGGCTAAATCAAGTAACTCAAAATATTGCATCAGCACCGCAGAACAAAAATTGAATCTGTTGTTTTGGTCAAACGCTGAAACCTACCCATCATGTTTCTCATTTCCCACGCTTTTGGCTGATTGATGCAAATTTCAAAGTAAAGCAATCTAGATTCAACTCTAATCTCATCATTTACACCCACTTTAGTTTAAGGGTTACTCTAAATTTTACCTTTAAGCATTCTAAAGAACTTTGGTACACGAAAAACGGAAGTGCTGAATAGCCTTATAATAATATAATAAAAACGGAAGTGCTGAATAGCCTATACATAATATAATAATAGCCTTATTATATTGTTTGCTGTGGCCGTGATATTTTTTATAATTCTAAAGAATGAAAATGACAACTTACCCCCTTTTCGCTGCAGTCTGAAACGGCCAATCGCAAGCTTCTAGTACTGGTTCTTGTGTCAAACGGCCGCGAATTGATGCCTGACTTGTACGTTCATCATAAATAAAACATATTTAAACCATGTTGTTTATTCTCATCAGTTTGTAAATTGGGAACAAACTGAGCAACAGAGCGATCGTTTTCAAAAAAGTTTTTAGGGAATCTCGACACTTTCAGATAGTAAAACCCACGACTTGTGTACAGCAAAAAATAAACGCAATAATGACCACAAACGCTAGAAAACGAGCTTGCAAAACCGTATCGTTAAAGTCTAGGTTTCTGAATGGGTGTTCATAAATTATGAACTGTGTGTGAACGGCGGAATTCCTTAACTGTCAAAATAACTCCCACGTCGCAGACAGTCAAAGTGTACAGCCGCCCAGTGCTTTCCAGGTCGCTTGCTTGTGTCGGTGTTGAATACAATAGATGAGATACAATCGATCACGAAGATAAACACCGTTAAAACTCATGTTTGAATAGACATCAGACAGCAACACATTTTCTATTTCAATTGTGTTCAGGTTATCAAACTCGACGTACACGATGCATTGATTATTATCGCCGTTAATGCCTAATTTCTAGGCGAATGCTTCTGTGGTTAGCGCAGGTTCTTGGTCTGGGCACCTCTGTAAGCTTGAGGGGTTTCTTAACTCTGACCGTAAAGACGTCGTCTTGACTAGGTAAAAACCATGAAGTCTTTTTGTTCATGAACAGAAAACAAACAAACAAGCTTGAGACATTTCAAAACGCATCAAGTTGTCGAATCTGGCGCTCACAATAACTTCAAGCTGACTCTTTAACACGAAAATAACAAGCATGTCGCTTGTTAAATTTCATGATGGATTACTTTCATTTGTTGTGTTTCTTGGTAGTTTTCTGTAACATTGCTATTTGCATTTTGGTCCAAGATATTAACCTGATCATTAACCAGAAGGTTTTTGCAGCCGAAATGGCAAACTTCATTTACGAAAACCGTTGACAATCAGCGGCAAACCATCGACCGAAAGCAATTTGAAACAACGTGACACTCACGCAGCTGACATAGTACGTACTGCTTTCGAAGGTCGTCCCTGCTTTTTCGACGTTGCGGTCGTTTCACAGCAGGCTTTGCTTTGACCAAGAAACGTTCTATTGACTTTTGTGTCACAACAGGTTTTGTTTTGTCGGAGAAAAGTGCTCTCTGACTTTAAGAGTAATTCCAGACACAGTACTTGCTTGCAGAAAATCTTTTACGCAATCGCCATTGTGATTCCATTTGTAATATTTTCCAATGATACTTGTCTCACGGCTATTTTTATTGCATTAGCTAATTCGTTGAAACATTTCGTTAATCATAGCAACTGTAAAATCTGCTATTGCTTGTAAATGCTTACCTCTTCGCAGTTATAGCAGAAAAGGCGGTGATGGTCGATGCCCACAGGAGCTCCGCGTTTTCTGACGTCACTGGTATCTCGTCTTCTTGCGGTGAGATGGGCGGCAGGATCCGCAGTATGTACAACTTTCTTTTCGGCAAAGTTAAGTGGTGTTACCCTTTGTTTCTGACATCAGATTCGTAAATGTGCTGCGTATGGTGATTCGCAACTTGCGTGGCAAATCCAAATTGGACAGTCGCCTTTGCGCCAAGGCCTCGATCATATTTATTGCAACAGCCAATTGAAATAACCGGCGTTTCAAAGTTTTCTGCGGTTTGTGCTCGTAATAGGGCGCATTAAAAAAATGATAACGGCCACCTTTTGGTCATACGGTTGCACGACTGGAAACAGCATATTTGATCGAATGTGTCGACACCATTTTTCGTGGCATTGTAAAAAATAATTTCTCGCTTGCCATTGTCAGACGTCACTGGCTGATCGTGAATTGAGGACACAAGAGAAAAACCAGCTTTTTCTGGGTTTTGCTCGTATTGCTTGCGTAAGTGACCAGTGTCATATCCCTGCTGCAACCAAAAAGCACTCTAACCAAACAAGAGGCAGAGTTTCTTGTCGAGCATTTCATAAGGTATTTATGTTTTTACGAATAGTCCCCACATTGGTCAGGCCGTAATTTTCTCGCAAAGTTTTTACGAGAGGTACCGACGTAAACCAATAGTCTGCAGTGACTTTCCTGCCGTTGACACTGTACCCTTTGACCAATTTTTCGGTTACATA
>JGI24159J19872_10007001_pt1 | contig 14737 bp, 13 predicted proteins | sample Ectturendosymbi4_FD_19872 | JGI IMG/M metagenome (IMG submission 19872) | reverse complement strand
TCGCGCCGCGCTTGAACGTCTGGCGGCTGGCGGCTTGGAACGACATGTCCTTGAAGCGGGAGTCGTGCGCCAAAGCGAACGACCCGCCCCGGCCAGCAACGTTCGACGCGCCCGACCCGAGCGCGGGGATCCATGGCTTCGCGAAGGCTACTGTCGAGATGGTTCCCTCCGTCGTGTTCAGCGAGCTCTTCATTCGCTCTCTACTTTGCATGTGGGGGCCATACGCTAAAAAAGAACCGGTCGCGTTGTTGCTGGCCGGTTCTCGCAGCGTCGCCTTCTCGGCGTCTTTTTCAGGCTTTTCGTTTTCGTCCGGTCGATTGGGCGACTTCAAGGTGCGCAACTCGCGAAAGCCGCTTCGCGGCCCTCGACTCCGGGAACGCTTTTTTTCCGGATGGACCCCCTTCTTCGGCGATCGGTTGGACAGCAGGATGCTGGCCACGAAATTCTCCCCGGCGATGGCGCTCCGGCGCCGCAGCTTCGGTTCCACCTTGAACCGGTTCGGCGACGCTTTCTTGTTTCGCCGATGCGTGTCCGAAGCGCCTGTCAGCGCCGACTTGGGCGACAAAACGCGTCGAGGCTTTGGTGGACTTACAGTGACGCTGGCGACAACGACCCGGGTTTTGTCAGTCGTCGTGGACGCGCTTACCGGGCCAGAGTCCGATGTCGCGTTTGGAATTTCATCGCGGGCGGCGTTCGCGTTGTTGCTGTTCGAGTTCGACGTCACAATTGGAGCGGCGCCTTTGTCTGTCTTCGGCAGAAGGAACTGGTCCATAGTGGTCTGCGTCGGACTTTTGGTCGCGACGTGTTCGGCTTGGGCTGGCGCGGTCGTGCTGGCAACCGGAATGATTTTTCGCGGTCGGCCAGGGCGCTTACGTTTCACCGCCACACCATTTTCGCCATTCTGCAGATTTTCGCTGTTCTGGAAGGTGACGGTCGGCTTCTTCATTTTTCGCTTAACGGGACCCCACTGGTAGCCTTTCGATTTGCGACGGCGACGCTTGATTTTTCTCGGCGCCAATGCAACCGGGGGAGGATGAGGAGCCCCTTGCGCAGCGCATTCGGAGACAGAGGCGGCCGGACGTGACGCGTCTTCTGCCGCGACCAGATCCGCTTCGTCGGCGCCGTTCATCGGAGCCTCGGGTCGATCGCCATTGACAACAGGCTTTTCGTTGTTGGCGTCGACCTTGTCAGACACAGCTGCAAAGCAGAATACACGAGTTGGAAGCAGGCGGGAAAACTCGGCTGTTTCCACCATACCACAAACCTCGCGAGCTGTTCAGCAAAAACAAAAAAATTATTCTCCATTTCCAGACATTTTTGTGGTCTCGTCAACGGCGCATGAAGTTGTCGCTTGCGCTGCAGTCAATACCGTTAATTTGCGGTTAACCGCGTACTTTTAATAAACCTTTCAACAAGCACATGGCACGCACCTAACAGGAACAACTTTTCCGCAGCCTGGTTCAGATTAAGAAGGCAGAATTCAGAAAGATATAAAAAATTTGTTTGTAGCGAAAATGCCACGAACGTGTTTTTTTACCCAACTCTCAATATCCTAGATAAGGAGTGCAACTGCAGGTGGAATGATCGCACTGTACCTTGACTGACGTCATCTTCGGAGTCGGACGACAAGTGGGGGCCTCCTATTCTCCAGCCGTTGCCTTTGGTCGCAACGTCGGCATCACTGATGTCCATCTTGTCCGAAACGTTCTGTAACAAACAATGGCAAAGCTGCACAAACAGAAAAACGGTGTTTTGTACCTTTTGCTTTCGTGGCTACTTTCGCTTTGCCCGGCGCGATCGGTCAAGTCCGATGCCGACGCGAGGGCCGCGCAACGATCTGGCCAGCAACTTGAAGTCTTTTACAGTCTGACATGCAAGAGACGGATATATGCCGCTTTCAAGCGCTCAACTTCGAAGGGGCGAACTTTTTGTAAAAGAGAACCTTTCGTTTTCACCTTAATTTAACGCTGTCATTGGCGATAAAGTCAACTGCAAGATTTGGTTGGTCGTGCGGTAAGACAACTTTGCACACACTAAACCTTTTAACAGTCGTTGTCGAAAGCAGTCGAAACAAACCACACGCAGCAACAATAACACAATGGGAAACAGTTTTTCACTGTCAACATTTTACTTAAAGCACGAACTCACATCGCATGCCTTCTTCTTTTTCTTTTTGACGCTGCCCCACGGATAACCTTTCACCTTGCGCCGTCTCTTCTTTCTCGGTGACGACGATGTCGTCAAGGACGAGATCTGCAGGTTTTTCTGAACAGGGGCGACTTGCGCGGGAACCTTGGCGTCAGAGACCAGTGGGTTCTTTCGCGGCCTTCCTCGCTTGCGACGCGCCGTTGTGGGAGGCAAGATAAGTCCCTTCGATATGTCGATCTGTATTTTGGGTTCGGGCAGTACCGACACCTCGCCTTTCTCAATATTGAGCTTGTGACCTTGCGTGTTCTCGGGCCTCGGATTCGACGTTTCCAACACGGGCGCAGCATTTTCTTGGGTTTCAACGACAACACTTTCGGTGTCGGTCTGCTTTTCAGGAACTGATCGCACCGCCGAGTCGCACTCAGCAACAAACATTTTCTCGCTGTCCACGTCCGTCTTGTTTGCGAAGGGGTCCGGCGCCCCTTTGACCTTTACAGGGCTCGCGTTTAGAGATGGACTTGGAGAGGGTGGAAAGCGCTTTTCGGGCGTTGCTGTCGGAGAAGCAAGTCCAGGCTGCAAGTCAGGAACGGATGGTTAAGTCTAAAAATCATTTTACAAAACTTCTTTCCAACAAGCAAAAGCAACGTTTATTTCAAATATATTGAAGTTTTGTTACAGGAGGCACAAAAACAAAACGAACCCTTCGCGCAGAAGATACGGTTGTCTACTGAGCCAGTCGGGAAAAATGGTCGTGTATGTAAAGAATCAGTTGACTCACAGCAGTCGCCGCAAGAGCCTGCAAGCTCGCTCTAGCAAACCCTAGCTGGAAAACGTTTGCTCAAATGCCGATCGCAGTGGATGCGCAAAACCAGCTCGTTCCAGCGCAAACTCGGCACTTTCCGAGCGTGAACATAAAGCATAATACGGAAAAGAGCGTACGTGACAGAGTGCGGCAACATCAAACACCGCTGCGACGTCACACAGCGGAGTGTGCACAGCGATCGCCGAACGCAAAACAAGAGCAGGATATTGAGTGGAACCACCTGCAGCAACTGGCCCTGCGACTTCCGTTCAGCGAACGATAACAATAACTGGCAGCGCTCAACGCTCTCACGTATTGCAGCGCGGCACAACACACTGGGAGTCATCCCGGAATTACCTCATCTGAGAGGGATGCGACAAGGGGAGTCCAACGGAGACAGTCGGGGTCAACGGTGGGTCTCGGCGGTCGGGATGGGTCGCTGGCTGCTGCTTCCTTCTTTTTGAGGCGGTCCATAATCATCTGGCGCTTTCTTTTCAAGTTGAACCTGATAAAAGCCAATCGCTTTATGACAGGACAGAGGCGTCTGTTTCAACGAAACAGGTGGATTTATTGCGCCACATAGAAACAAGCCGAACACGTAGCGCCAGGACGCGAAGCAGGAAATGACGAAATGACAGCGCTCTTTCGGCGATTCTAAATGCGCATTACGCGACGCGCGCATTGCAGGCACAAAAGCGTCATAGCGCTTTTCTGCAATGCACCGCACAAAACAATGAACACTTGCGCCAAGACAGGACATCAAAAGCAAGCAAAGTACGTCACAACGCTTACTCGACTTCGTCTGAGTCATCGTCGTCTTTTTTCACCAAGATCATACCCAGCGTTTGCAAAGTGCTCGCGATGTCGTGAGGGCACATGCCTGCGAAATAAACAGCGCGACTGTTACGTAAATTCGACAACCGAGCGAGACACGTCGCCCCGTGAGGACTCGTGCGCTGATAGAGCCCGAAGCCTCGTCAACCACAGACATCACAGGGTGAAATCATTCGCTTTGCTCGTTGCTGTCGCGCAGTCGTTGACGCAATAAGGGCATTTGCGTGAAAAACATAATAAGGCATCAGAAACGGTGCAGCAGCGTGTCCACAGTTTTCAATCAAGAAGCATACAATTACAGCCTATCCTGTAAAACCGCATTTGATTCAACCCTCGCCGTTTATGAGATTTGTCTTCATGATAGAATTGTTTTTTAAGCAAGAATTAACCCAACAAACATTCATATATATTCAGTTAGAACGCCACAAAACGTAAGGCACAAAGTCATAGTCCCTTAATTCACCGAGGCCAAAGGTCTCTCCGCTTAACATTATCATGCAACAATCCGGCGCTAAATGGATTATCTTCGTAAGATTTTTCTGTTTCTTTGTTTGTTCCTTCTGCCTGAGGGCACCAAAATGTTTAATTGCAGGCGAAAAAGAAACTTTCACACCCTCTCTCTTAAGCTTAACAAGTGTTGGGAAAAGATCAAATCAGTTCAACCAGCTTCAAAATAGTCAATACTTGCGAATGGCTAATTTAGAAAAAAAACGGGTGCTAATAAGAAATTTGACATTACCCAACAAAAAAGGTTAACTAACATACGCAGGCCGCAGAATCACCTTTCCTTCCCAGGGTGGTTAGCTGCTTAGTCAAAGCATTTACCGAAACAATGAATGTCACGAAAAAAAGCACCGAAACAGAAGCATATGGCAATTCAAGTGAAACACAGAACAGCAGGAAAGGGCGGCGGGGTAACATATGGCGCGCGGGACTTGTGCGTTTGCAGCGATTCATTGACGCGAAAGCTACAGTGCAGTGCATCGCGAAAAACAGACACCGACGAATGTGAAGGAAACGTTTTCTGCTGTGATGAAACAAAGGGTTGCTGAGGCGGTTGAGAAATGCAAGCGCAATCACGCATGACGACCTGGGCACGCCGGGCCGCGCAAGGTGCTGAATTGAACACCGAACGAAAACCACAGCAAGTGCCTTCGGCTGCATGTTGTCGATCCTAGCGGCGTGTCTAGATCGCAGCACTTCAGGCGTCGCATTAACACAGTTGTTCTCAACCTTTTCTTGCCTATGGACCATCTTTTTTAAAGAAACATCCGTGTGCTGACACCTCATGGACAACTAGTCGAAACTGTATTGCACAGAAGTCAGTGAAGTCAAGGGCATGTTCAAACTTATTCCCTAGCAAAAGTCCCGTGGACCACTAGAAATTCCAGGTGGGGTACCGGTGGCCCACGTTGACAATCACTGCTTTCACCGTACAGACAGAACAATCCGCCTTTTTAACCGGTCAACCGGTCAAAGACGCCCATGGCTCGTGACCAGGTGTTCCTACCTGTTGCCTTGCTGATGTCGCCGAGCGAAAGACGCTTCTCGCGAGTTTGCCTGGACAGGTAGTCGAGCAAGGTCGATTTCCAGTACGCGTTGTACGATACCTGCCCGAGATCCGACAGAGGCTTCTCGGGGGAACCTGGCTGGCATTCTTTCCGGGATAGCAGATAACCTGACGCCGATAAAAATAAAACATCAGCTGGAATCGAGGCACGGCGCTTCGCTGGTTTTGTTTTAGAACCAGTGCGTAACAAGCGCAACTTCGAACGGCGAGCATGGAATTCAAACAAAAAGGTCATTATTTTGCGGCGGCTGCTATTTCTCAGCAAAAAAACATATTTTTTGCGAAAGCTTTGATGCTTCGCACAAATGCACGGCCGGCACGTAGACCCGGTTAACGTCCCGACGAAAAGTTTCCGAGGGCGCAGCTCGTCTTGGGCAATACACGCCGGTGAGCAGTGGAGGATGAGGGGGGGGGCACAGAAAGGGTGTCGACAACGCAGCGTGAGATAAGATACGTTCAGGTTTCACGCGAGAACAGTGTAAGCAGCGTATGTGACCCGCGTGCAACTCAGGCCATGCAAGGTCGCGTGATTGCAAAGCACCAAAAGCAGGTCAAACGTGATGAAAATCTTGAAAAAATTTAGGCGCGAATGAAATGTGCTTTGCAAATCAACCCTGCGCTTTTCTGAGATGCGGCAGGAACTCCAAGCGAGAGTATGACCACTTTGAAAAAGGAAGGGTTGTTCTACGTTGGACAACTAACGTGTAAGCGGCAAGTGTGTGGAAAAAGATGGGGTATTTGCGACATACGCAGCGCGACCTCGCGTTCATGTTCTGTTCGCACTTCGTTATGAACAACAAGGTCTCCAACAAACTGAAAATCCCAAACAAGACAATCAAAGAATTGATGAGATCCTTTCGATGTGTACTTCACTTAAATTTAGAAAAGCGCACTACCTTATTGCGTGCGGTGAGCAACAGTTCATCAGTAAGTACAGTAATGTCCGCTGTTCTACATCAAAAAAGCTTTAGGTTTCATTTCTGTGGAAATGATCGTTCTTATAAGATAATAACAACGGCAACTTGTCGTGCAGTTGCACTGCACTTGTGTGGCTCTCTTCAATGCCCAACAATTTCTGGTTTTGTTTGCGTGGCGGGTTGGGCATGAGCCTTCCCACCACAATCGTCAATCGTGCCTGACGCAGTCATCGAAGTGCGATTTGACGCATTTGCACCGCACAACGAATCGATGTCTGCTGCGTTGAAACGACCAACACCTTTGTGTTCGACACCGCAACCCCGTTTAAATTTGCAGCCTGGGGCGGAACCAGGCAGTAAGGTTGGGGGGGGGGCGATTTCAGTAACATTTGTTAGTCAGGTCTAATAACGGCTTCGCTGTTTTACGATAGATGAAGTATACTTCACAACATGCTGTGACAAAACGATGGACGGCAAAATGGCCTTACATCGCGAATGTTGTTTTGCCAATCGTACAAAATTGCGGTGAAAAAGGTTACTTTCGTAGATTTTAGTGGAGAGGTCGCCGCAATCGCCACCCCTTGGATCCGTCCCTGTTTGTAGCCAGTACTTTCGTTGCAGCTAATTAACGTTTTTTGTTTTTCTTAAGCACTTTTCGAAATGATGAAATCCTATTGGGAAAACACGAACTGGGCTTCGACAACAGTTTTGCGCGCAGCAAGCTGGAATATAAACGCGTGGCACAGGATGTTCTTCTCACTTAAACCGACAAGACTTACTGAAGTCGATGAGGAACCTGCCGTAGCCTTGTCTTTGATACTGCGGCATGGTCATGATGCAGGAAACGTTGTACTTTTGCTGACAGTGCTTTTCCTGCGAAGCCACAAAACGCTTCAGCGTTTCAGCATTCAGCACACAAGACGAGAAGCAAGGTTCAAAGCACCGAGAGGCAAACACCCGGATTGCGACAGCCGGGTTACGGTAAAAAACTGACTACTTGCTATTAAACTCATTTTCGGAGTGAAAACACGTTTGAAACAGGAAACTTGGGCGAGTCCTGCAACTTGGCACAACTCCACAAAGCCGCAGCGAAATGCTCACACCGCCGCAACTCGGCCTACCTTTGAAAAGTAGCCGACAAAATGACATCCTTTCGAATCGTTCTTGGTCAGGCAGTAGAAGGAAAAAGGTTCCACGTCGTAGTACAGGGTCTTGTGATCAAGGAATAGTTTTGCCAGGAGGCAAAGGTTTTGACAGTATATCTGCCGCGTAAAAAATAAAGCTTCGTTGAAGACGCTAACTGTTTGCAATTCAATCTTTTTTATATGGCACCGCATAATTTTTTTTTGCTGTCCAACAGTTCAAGCAACCACGCAGGTAATTTGACAGAGGGGGACGCCATTATGTTATAAACGTATTTTGGAACAGGAAGCAATCACAGTTTCGTTGGGTGGAGGCGTGTTTCATCGCTGCCAGAACAAAGCGCCGTGAGCGGCGTTTCGGCGAACCTTTCGCTTCGACCGATTAATAAACAAAAATATACAGTTCCGAGTACACGTGAACGGCTCGGTGGCATTCATCGCCGTTCACCTGGTACCCGCTCGGTATTGCGACTCGCTCACGCGTGACGCAAAAACGTCAAGATCAAGGCGAAGGGATTACGCAATCAAATCAAGCGTTTTAGGGTGGAAAGGTTAAAACCGAGAATTTCGCGTTCCGGTCCAGAGAAAGAACGCGCTCGTTCCCACGTACCTGGCCACGGTTGCGAAGGTCAAATAGTCAATCGGATAAAAATTATCGGCGTATACGGCAGACGTAAATAGCGGCCTGAAGGAAATCGTGCGAGGCTTGCGATTCGAAGTACAGCAACTGCGGCGGGGCGGGCCGGGGTCGATACAGTGATACGTGCGCTTCGGCATGGCGACGAACCTTGCTGACGTTGCCGTCGACCTCGAACACGGACAAGTCGGCCGACCGGTAGATCTCGTTCGCCGGAGGGTGAAACCAGGGGCACTTCTGCGAGTGACGCTGCAGGATAGCCGGCGACTTCATGTACTTGAGGCAGAACTCGCAGATGTAAAGNTTCTGCAGCCTGAAAGAATCAAAGGACAGGGCTTCGATTTGAGGGCACTGAATTGAACATTGCGACTAACGACAGCTTGGGCTTCTTGGCCCCAAAAGCGAAATGGCGCGCCCGAAATAGATACACAAAACACCACCAATCACTTCTCATGAGCTATATATTGTATATTACACCGATGCAGAAACTTTCTTCCTTCCAGTTAGGATTCAATTACGCTCACCGCTTGCAAGCCTCAAAGCGCAGACAAGTCAGGTCGTGTTTACGTACTTGACACACTCAACGAAAAGCGAGTTCCAACGGTTTTATATTACGAGACGAAAGCACCTCGTTCGCTGTTTTTCGAAAAACCTTGTTTGTATTTGCGATCTTCTTAATATTGCTGGCGAGTTTAATTTCGTAACAAAGCACAAAAACACTGTATTGATGCAAACAATTCCCAACACAAGTCCTTTCTTGCGATTTATAGCGGTATCGTTGGCGCACTGTCACAAACTGAAGAACCATCGATTCAGTAACAAGCGGGAGCGAGCCCAGGGTACTTCACAGAAAGCAGATTTGAAATGCGACACTGACGCAACAAGATCATATTTGGAGGCCTTTGTCTGATGCTTAATGCGGTTTGAGATTTGAAAGATTTCATACAGCCGGCAACTTAAAAAAAATCAAGCGAAAACAAAAAATAAACGCCACGCCAGTACTTTACATCAGGACATGGTCATCTTTAACCGCAATCAACAATATGAACTAATTGAAACCAATTCTCACCTTGCGTACTCTTGCGGGTACGGCGAGGAGTACCACGTTTCGATCGAGTATTTTCCGAACTCNATGCTTGCTGGGCACCTGACTGAAAGTGGGTCAGGGATTTCCCCGTCAACGACACCAGTTCTCTGAAACGAACGGCTGTCGGTGAAAGCAGCGCGCAAACGAAGCGAGATGTTTTTTTTTTCAAAATTTGCTCTCGCGCTGTAAACAACTAAAGCGTTTCCTGCTGCGCCGGCAACGACAATCCGTCCAACAGCCTGCGATCATCACGATACTAGCTGATGTTACAAGAACAAAAACAACAAACAAAATATCAAGCCGGTTTATCAAAAGTGTGAGCGATAATCTACTAGAAAGCGTTCACGTGAGGCGAACCGCCACAAAGCACATGGATCGCTCTCACCTGCAGCGACTCTTCCCTGGCCCGAAAGAACATGCTTTCGTCCAGTTCGGTAATGTTCGCCTTGCACGACTTGCTGTTCGAATCTGCGGGACGACAAAAAAGCGACAGAGCATGATTAACAGCTGTCAGGAGCGGCGCGCGCGCTGACTGACGAGCAGATGGCACCAGGAAGCGTTAAACGCGCGACGTCGAAATTCTGTGCGGACTGAACTCGTTTGACGACAGACCGCGCGACGCAAAATCTTAACGGTGCAGTCGCGAACCGACTTTAAACGCATGGCGAATGCGCGTGAACGCTGCTGTTAGTCGCATGATGCGAGTCACGGCTGAAAGATGTTCTCAGGCAAGCGGAAGCAAATCTCGGAGAGCTCAACAAACACAAGCTATCGAATCTTTTTTTGGCAAAAGCCGCAACTGCAGCAATATCGCGTTCGGCTCTGCGGTGACAAACGGAGGGAAAAACAAAGAAAAATGCGACATGTGCCTCGAAGAAGAACGACAGGTTGTTCTAGCCTTGAAGCGAAATCATGTTGACATGTCGGCACACAGTCGAATTTAAGTTAACCAGAGTTTAGGAATCCGATAAAAACAAATGCAGTCACAGGGAACTTCGCACCGAGGTTCCGTGACCTCGGTGCTAGAGGTCAACCGGACAGTTTGCTGCAGTGACAACCGCATGGAAATAAATAGCGCAGCAAGACAGCAGTCTGTTTTCAACACTGACGCATTACAACCTTTTTTTGTCGCGTTAGATTAAGACCAGCTTGCGGTGATGCTCAGTGGACTGATGCTTGACGAGGACGGTTACGCCCGAAACCCAGGTCGTTCAAATAAACACCATGGTTTTAACAAACCTGCTCGAAGCAAAGAGAGTTCAGAACTTCAGCTGTGTTTGAAGGATACGTAAAATCCTCGCACTTATTATTAGCCGCAAATCAAATTTTTAAGCCTAAAACCTGCACGGCTTGCAGATACTCGGAATCAACGTGCATTTCACGTCGCCATCAGAAGCAGATACCCAAGGGAAATCCCACCAACTTGAATGTTTTAACAAACAGTAAGGACGCGTGTTCCACTCTACATAGAAGCGTTCTATCGCGATAGCAAGTAAACACACGGCTACAAGCGTCAGACGACATAAGTCAATAGCCGCAATATTGAAAAAACATGTGCCTGCCTGGTACCAAAACAAAGCCTGACCAAGTATAGCTACTGCTTAGATGTAAAAAAAAAAACGAACAAGAACATAACATAAAATCTTGAACGTGTTTACTGCGTAATGGGCACACCTTTTGAGGGTGGAACTTCAGCGTCGCTGACGCACGACGATTCCGCAGCGGGCGTTTCGTTCGCGTGTTGCATGATCATCAGCTGCGTCGTCCGCGCTTGCGAAGTGAGCGTTTTTCGTCCTCCCGCCGATGGAGTGAAAAACCTGCAGTTTGTCGAATAATTGTTTATTCGTCGCCATGGTGATCGCGCTACAGTGGTGCGGCGTCCTGAATCACACCGTTGCGAAATGGCATCATCACCTCTCACTGACGTCAGTTGAAAGCTCAGGGCAGGTGAAATTTTAAGGGAGACGGGGCAACGCTGTTTGGGTTCTACTTACGGCCTGGTTTCAAAAATGGAACTAGCCCAGGCATAGAGCATTGACTTTTTCAAATTTTTCAAGTAACGAAGTGATATCGATAACGCGATAATACAATACAAAAAAAGCCGTACTAAAAAGCTTTCCGTATGCTGATTATATGTAAATGGGCTTGACAAGCGAATGGCGTGGTTATTTCCATAAACTGTGACGACAAGAGGTGCCTGGTAGTGAATATCATAAGGTAGGTATTTTGTATGCACCGCGTGCACCGGCAAGGACGCAATAAATAAAACACAGGGAAACCAACGGAAACCGGACAAATATACTTGGAAAAACACCACGACGACGGCAATACGCTCTAAATTTAGACTGTATTGCAGTTCTGTGCGCGGGGCATTTAGCGCGCGATTAAGACGTGCGGTGGCCAGAGGAAGGTTACGATGGGTGAGGTTGTTCATTCGGGCGCGAAATCAGCGCACGCACTGTGGTTGCAAGGGAGCAGTTAATGATTTATATGTTGCTGGGCCGCGAGATGCAACAGCGAGTCGATTTTCGTTGAACAAATACTGAATTCCCGCAGTCGAACGGGGCGATTGCGCGTGCATGAAATAGGCGGCGTGCAGCAATGCATTGTGGGTCGCGGTGCTTGCCGGGACATTTGAACAAGGCAGGTTATTGACAGCTTGGTGAGTACGTGAACGGCGGTTCGAAGCGGAACGCTTGGGTGACAAAGACAACGCGCTCTACATATATATGACGAATTTTGAATAATACAAGGTACCTCGGACTAGGCTTGAAGCAACACATATAGTGAAACATTACGTTCATCGGCCTGTCTGTCAAGAATCCACAAATACCTTCCCCAATCAAAAGTTTGTCAAGTCCAATTCTGGTGATGTCAGAACGAAAACTAGAGTTGAAAATGCTGCGAGCCACCACGAGCTAACGTGAGAGTTTAACAATTTCAGGTGTGCCAGGCGGTGTTCCCTCTTAAGAAAATTTTATACTGAGCAAATGTTTGTTGTGGTAAGCATGAATGTTGTATGGTCGAGTTAGCAGAGTTATAAATGAACTACAAACTGTGATTTATTAGAATAAGTATAAATTTCTGTCAAATACGAACAAAGTACACATTTAAAATCAAATAGTTTGCCCTTGTTTTTGTGCTTTTCCAATGTTTTGGAATGTTGCTAGTGCGCGAGAATGAGATATCACTGCGCAATTAGTCTAAAGCAGTTCTTAAACCGGGTTCAATCGAACCCAGGGTCGACGGAGCGGTTTCAGGGGTTCTACGAAGGTCATCTGAAACATGAGTAAAAGTGTGGGACTGCTGTATAAGTAATATAATATTTTGAATGATTTAATTACAGTAATACATTTTTACTTTCTGTTATATTGGGCAAAATTGGGGTTCGACAAAAGCTTGAAAAATTACGAAAGGGTTAGGCGTGCTTGTAAAGTTTAAGAAGCACTGGCCTAGAGGCACTGCGCAATTGTGCAGCTTAGAGGAAGCATTGATGTCAGGTACGGTCATGACAAGCGGGGACATTTTTCACGCAAATCAATTCACGAGCGAGAGTGAGAGAGAGGGGCAAAGACTTAGTGAAAGCTATAGCTCGAGAATATTCTCTCGTCGCGATAACGCAGGTTTTTGACTTTTCGATTTATTGACAACAGCCGTTAAGTGCGGCAATTCAAATGTGGCCCAGACGGAGCTGAGAACATCGTAAATTCATCGCAAATCAACACAGAATCTCGTGTTGTTCTACGCGCTACGCGTTGCGGAGCATGCTGCTCGCTTATGTTTGGGTCATAATTAGACTACAAGCTGCGCTGAGTGATGCCAAGCATCGCTTTAATAAGAAATGAGCGTAGCACTTGTTTACTAAGCTTCGAAGCTGCATTGATGAGATTGACAGGAATAGGCAGATCTTAGGTAGTTCCAGTTAATTGGTAATTTCACCTTGTTAGGAAAGAGGAAAATGATACCCACTTGCGTTTTCTGTCACATTTCAAAAAACAGTTTTTTCACAAAGGCCGGTTCAAGTTTGGTCAGATATGGCCACAAAGTTAACGTAACTGAAAACGAAAAACACGGAAACATATGGGACAACTTGCACAGTAGTAGCTAATCAGAGTTCTGGCGAAGAAACCTTTAGCAGGACAGCTCAATATATTTCAAGCAAAAGTTGCGCGCAGCTTTCACACTTATTCAATTTTCAATTCAGTTTCAATTTATTCAGTTTCATCGGAAACGGCTTTTCATCTCTTCATGTGAACACTGACAAACACTCCCTTTCGTGGAGAAGCTTAGCTTTTAACCGTTGTATCTTTAAACTATGCTGACATTATACAGCAACGCAAAGGCTTTTATCGCGTTTACATTCTTCCAGGTGTTTTTGCAAATGCAGCCCGGTGTCACGACCACACACCGACAGAAAAAGAGTTCCGACTGGTTCACGCCCACTTCCAAGCACAACAGCAACTGTGTACCAACAAGGTGCTAACTTGCATTTGATTGTTTGGCAGATTTACGGCAAAACCACAGCGTGGAAATCACCTGGTGAGACACTTGCGACAGTTGAGTGGCAAACAATCCAACAATGATGGGACGTAACTCGTTGATTTACAGTTGCTGCGTTTCAAGACACGACTGAATGACTAACGTTCTACGCAATATACTCAGGAAACCTTTAGAAACACACCTGTGCGCGCTAGTCAGCGCCAGAGGGGAATGTGCGACAAATAATGTGATTAGGAAACAGTTCACCGTGGCAGGCATCAGCGAATGAAGGGGATCATTCAAAATTAAGATGATCGACTGCCAACGCTGAAGACGGTCAACTGGCACTGGAGAGTGGCCAGAAGCTGAGGCATCCATTGTTCTCGGCCCCCGCGTCTTTCACCGAATACAATACTTTCCCGGCAAAAAGGCCGGAAGAAATTGACTAAAAATGATAGCTGTAGTCTAGCACTAATCTAACGCCTGATCGCGGATGCACTGTCGCCTGTGCTTTCAAAACGCAATACAAGGTCGAATTACGGTGCACGAACTTGGTCATGCCGTCGATGAGGCCTTTGGGCTTCTTATTGTAGGGCACTTGCAGGAAGTGCTGCCCCGTTTCGGTCATCACTTCGTGAGCTGTTTCTTCCACATCGGATATCGAACCTGTGGTGAAGAAGAAAAAGCACTCTTGACACTTAGGCTCTACAGGTCATCTTTAGCGTTGTGCTGAAACGTAATAACATCATGTCTCTTTGGTTTCAAAATATCTGGCGATTTAAGAAATTAAGCGATAGATGTCTCACTCAATCGAGAAAAACTAATTTGTTAGACATGCACAAAAATACCACAAAACCGGCATTTCTTGGTCTGAGTAATTTGTCTTACACCTCTCATGCTGTGGATATACCGAAGAGTTGTAAACCCACGTGAACTTCAAAACAAAGCGGAAGTCGACTAACGGCCTCCGATTCATATGGCGTAGCATTACTCCCTCTAAAGCCGGGCTACTCAACTGGCGGACCGCGGTCCGAGTCCGGACCTTTCAAGTGTTCGATCTGGACCGCGTCCGGGTAGTGATTTTGGCTACATTCGCGCTTCCGTTTATTCACAATTGTAGT
>JGI24159J19872_10007000_pt1 | contig 14737 bp, 10 predicted proteins | sample Ectturendosymbi4_FD_19872 | JGI IMG/M metagenome (IMG submission 19872) | reverse complement strand
TATGCAAAGTCTCGAGACGAAGAGCTCGAGACCGAGACCGAAATCCTTCGAGACCGAGACGAGACCTGAGACCTTCGAGACCGAGACTCCAAAATACGGGTCTCGAGACGTGTCTCGAGACCGAGATCAAGTCTCGAGACTCCATCAATGCTGCTAATATTTATCAATGCATCATATCAGGAAAATACATTGCCAGCCATTCACATTAAACTTCATCACACTAGCTTACCAAATCCTTCAGGCCAAACCAGTTTTATCACCGGGATTAAAATTCACGTTTAAAAAATGGTAATATTGTCATATAACTGGAATACCGGTAGGTTTTAACAGAATGTTTGATATGATCAATGAACGAGCACTTCTTGTTGAAGTTTGATGCACATGAATTAGCCTCAATTTTCACTTATTTCAAAATAGTTTTGCAAGTCTTAGGGGCCCCCAACGGGTTTTGTTCCGCCTAAAATGATTTCTCTTGGAGGCCCTGATAGTTCGAGGTTTATGTTGCCCCTCCATCTAAAATCTGATTAAAAGGGCCCTGCATCATAAAATCACGGTGAATAGTTAAGGATAATTTAATATTTTTCTCCTATTGTTCTAGGAGAAAAATATTAGATTATCATAGCATTTCCCCAACGGCACATCTTTACATCACCTGACACCCATTGGCATTGGCCAAGAACATTTCTTGCCACGTCTCATGCTATTTTATAATGTTCAGTGGGGTGGCATTTCCAACAGGTACCACAAGCTTTAACCTAGTCATTGGGTGAGATTATCAACATTTAAGTTTTGGCAGTTGAACTGAAGAAATCTGCAAAGGTTACGTAGCTCAGTTTCAATACAACTGCTATTTTTCTGTATGACGTAATGGCATCGGAAAATGACGTTCTTGAAGCGAGATAGAGCAGTTGGTTTGTTTGCACGGGTAATTTAGAGCTCAGATTGTAGGCTTGAACTGTAATTGTAGAGTGAATCAGAGCAATGTGGTATCGTAGAAGCTTCCTTTGTTCAACTGTACAATTAAAATTTACAGCCATAAAAAATCATGTCAACTACGACAGCTTAGCAATGGTCATAGGCGTCCGCAGAAATTTTTAAAGGGGGGCAACGTCTACATTTTGCTAATCCTTGTCAGGTTGCTTACGATGCAATGCAAATGGACGTTCACAAAACGCTTTACCCTTTTTACATCACAAACAAAATGCCCCATGTTACGACAATAGTCAGAAAATGCGCTTCTTTGGCAGCTACAGCCAGGTATATTATGATAATTTACACAATAGGCTATCTGCATTGCAAGAATTATATCAATTAATCGGAACTAGGCTGTTGATTTAAGGTTTTCTAGAAATTTTTGGTTCTTAGTACAAACTTCCAGGGGGGAAATACCCGTTTCCCCCCCCCAGCGGACGCCCATGCCAATGGTGTTGTTTTCATTTTGATAAATTAGAGGCTTAGTTTTAAAACCTATCGCAATGCCAAACCATATGTTTAGGCGCGATTATGGTGGAGGCCTTTGTTATACGGGACATTAACCGAAACATTTACACAACTTGGCAATTGCTGACGTGGCTGCTTGTACATAGGCCCTGCGGAACTGCAGGCGCCCACTATTTTCACACTTTAGTTCATTTTACGGTTGGCTTTTTGTTTTACTGTGGTAGCCGATTTACTGCTGCATGCACAAGACGTGTTGACAATGTGTCCTCCTTGCCTGCGCAAACGTTTTGTACGGGGCTAAATATTAAGCATCCATTTGTTTTTAAGTGAGAAGCAATGCACATGACGAAAAGTGAAGCTGTGAGCTCTCAGCCTCTCACATCACCGGTTTAGGGTTGCCAGATCACTTGACGTTTTTTCACGGACATTTGGTCGTTATGTTATAACTGAAATTTTACTTCATACATGCCTTGAATACTTTTTCAGTACAGTGGTGTAGCACAATTTTCAAAACAAACATTGCTGAAAAACAATGGGTAATCAAGCACATTTACTAAGAAAGCAAGGTAAATATTGCATGTATATTGAACAAGTGCAGTGCAGGGGTGAGCAATTAGCGGCCAGCAGGCCACATGTGGCCCGCCACAGCCTTTTCAGTGGCTCGCAGAAACGTTCACGAAAAATCTTCAGTTGTTAAATTTCCTCTAACTTATCACATTAAATCTTAGTGTGGGGCGAACTTGACGCGAAACTTGCTTCTATTGCTATTGAAATATATAGCCCTCCGCTAAAGGCGACCTCCTCAAAGTACCCCAAGAGCTAAATTAATTGCCCTTCCCTGACATAGTGTACGCAGCACAGGCACAAGAGTAACACAATATGCACAGGACTATGCTGAGTTCCGCTGAAATATTGTAGCCTATACGGTGGTAAACGGACTATCTTGTTCACTTTTTACCACACAACTGTTTAAGATGGAATATACTTACACGTTAATCTAATCAATTATATTGCTTAACCTTGATTCTTGAATGTTCAGTATAATGAATACAGTTCAATTATGAACAATTTAACAACTGTTCAAGAACTTTCACGGACGCTGGGAAATTTTCAAGGACAACAATATCATTTTGAAGGATCATGGACATTCCCATTTTTGATAGCAAATTTCAAGAAAAGTCCGCTTTCAATTATCTGCTTTCAATCAGTTCCGCTCGAGAAAATGTTTCCCGCAATTCCGCAGCTGAACAACGGAAATTTTATTTGCTTTAAATCAGTTTCATTCTAGGAAATGTTTCCCGCAATTCCGTAGTGTAACAACGGAATTTTATTTGCTTTAAATCAGTTCCACTCGAAAAAATGTTTCCCGCAATTCCGCTGTCCCGCAATTCCGGAGTGGAACAACGGAAATTTCATCTGCTTTCAATATGTTTCACTTGAGAAAATGTTTCCCGCAATTCCGCTGTCCCGCAATTTCGGAATTCCGCAGTGGAACAACGGAAATTTTGCTTGTTTTCAATCAGTTTCACTCGAGAAAATGTTTCCCAACGGGAGTTATCAATTTTTGATGGGAAACATTTCCCGTTTTTCCGCTGTCCCGTTTTTTTTATTTTAGTCGCACCCACGGGAGATTCTCCGCGTGTGTTCTTGCGCACGGATCAGGTGCGCCGACCTAGTTTCACAATTCCACGTTTTGCTCTGTATGGCTTTTGAGAGTCAGTTGTTCGTCCTGTCTCGCATGCGGATGCGGTACACGTTTTGCCATTCTGCTGTCGGGACATCGACGAAGTATTTTTGCTGCTGTTGATCAACAGCCTTTTGTAGATAAAGACTTGTGCACCAGGAAATCTGTGAAACGTACTTTAATAAGGGTGTAAGCTAAACGCTTGTTTTGGCTTGTCAACTTAAAATGTCAGCCAGTTTAGTCGGGAGTTAGAACATTGATGGGCATCCGCAGCGGGGGGCAAAACGGGCATTTTCCCCCTGGAAATTGGGGTCTAGGAACAAAAAATTTCCACAAACCTGAAGTCAGCAACTTAATTCCGATTACTTGATTTAATTCTTGCAAGGACGGTTTGTATGGTATGACACTCACTGCACAAGAGCCAGGTTCATTGATCTGGTGTTATGCAGTGATGAGATTGCAGTTCACTCATGTCTGTTCCTTTGCCTGCAGAGGTAGGTTGCGAAACTTGCGAGCAGATTGTTCTACTGTTGGTCTTTATTGCGTAACGGTAACATGGCAACGAATCTTCAAATGTTTGCGTAAAGTAGCGGCAGTAGGCGTTTTGCCGCATGTGACTGTTGAAGGTCGACATCTTTGGCCAGCGTTGCCAGCTTGGCATTTGCAATTACAAATTCTATAAATTTGGCTTTTTAAAAGTTTGTTTGTCATAATAAAGTGTTGTTTGGCATGTACGTCATAGTTTGGCATTTTTTCGGCATTTTCGTGGCGTTGGCAGTATGAAAAGTTGTTTGGCATTTAAAAAAACTTGTGTCCTTTGAATTTAAACTTTTAAAGTATTTTCAGCCTGTTTAGCATTCACTGATGTTATTTGGGATATTTTGAGTAGTAATATGGCGTTTTTAGTCCATTTGAACCTTGAAAACCTAATAGTTTTTTTGTAGGTTCTCTGTGACTACATTTTCTCATAGATATTTTGTGGAATTGTTACATATCTAATATGTCAGACACTTGTGTACCAGATTCAAGGTACTTAAAAAAACTATGCATCAGTGGGGGCCAAAATCGTTGATTTTAGGCGAGTAACAGTATTTTGTTTGGGCTACCGCCTCTCAAAGCACAACATGACTAGATGTGCTAAAAATTTGGGGGGCATGGGGCATGGCCCCCTCGGCACTCCTGGCTACGCCTATGTTATGCATGGTGCATATTATAAATTTGGTTAACCTAACAGAGTCTAACGTACAGTACGTAGCACAAATATATACAGAAAAATTCATGATACTGAAGGAAAAGTTGTTTGTACGGTTAAAGAGATTTACATGCATCACAAATATTGTTGAAATATACTGCTGCTTTGAATCAAAGTGTTTCATCAGATACCTAGATTGAATTTTTTGACGAATCAAACCATTTCGTTTGTCATTTCCAGCAACAACAGAAGATGACTCGGCCGCAAACTTTGCATGCCTTTCTGTAGCTTGATTGTGGCTTGGATGACGGCTAAACTTATTTTATGGGGTAAAATCAACCAAAAATGGAATTTCACTAAACTTCAATAATGCGTGGTGTTCCTTGAACTCACGACAAAACCTGTATACTCAAAAAAACAAACACACTGATTCTTGTGGATGCGAGCAGAAGCTCGTATATTTACCCGAGCCGGTCCTCCCAACGATGCCAACTTTTTCCTGTGGTCTGATCGTGAGAGATACTTCCTTCAACACCAGCGGAAGGTTGTTACGATATCGCATGCAGGCCTTGCTGAACCTGACGAAAAACGCAATAATGACTAATGTACTGGTAGCATTCCTGACATACTGAGGCTCATAAATAGAGTACGTCTTACGAAATCTTCCATTGGTGGCATTCTGCGGTTACTGAGCACTGCACCAGCGTTTTGTCATTCAGTGACCCATGTCCAAAGGCATACGAGACACTTGTATATAGTACACTAAAAACTTTTGAAGTAACACGATGACTTCACCGTTTTTTACGAAACAGGTGAACTTCCTTGGCAAATTTGTTGCTTGTTTCAGTACCACTCTTTCAATGGTGATAGTGAAGCCATAACAGCGGGAAACCTAGCGTCACCGTTCTTCCGATAACGTTGGTTTTTGTTTTTGTCGACAATCACGACATGAAGAATGTTTTCCATGATTTGACGTTTTAAACACCATTAAAATTTGGATCGACAGGTTATTTACCAATTTGAAAGAAGTTTTGAGGATATCACGAAAAACTAAAACATAAAGCATGCATCTGTACAAACTTCTATATACATTTACTGGACACTGGAATGGAAAAAGCAAGTTCTTAGTGCACTAAACTATTTGGATTCCTAGCATTTGAACACTTTCAAAATGTTTCTGACTTCAAAGAAAATGCTGAAACAATCTTTCAGAAACGCAAACACAAAACGCCATGGGAGTAGTTTTGAACTCAGATCATCGATGGATCGTAAAGTGAATTTTTGAATTTCTGAACAAAAACTTTCGTACTTTATTTCTCCTTGATTAGGCCAGCTTTCCGATGGAGGTTTCTTAAATTTTTTGTTGGACGGTTCCTCCGGATTGCAGGTTTTAATGTATTCGCAAATTCGTTCAACAGAAGTGAAGTAAGATTCGGTTTCAACACTGAAGCGTACGGTCACTTGAAAGAGACTAGTTGTCTGTTAAGCAAAGATGGAGCATGTTCAAATACAAAAGAACTCTGAAACTGATTTCCACCGTTTATGCTTTGCATTTATTGGGCTAAAACTGTGATTGAAAGCGTGTTGGAAACCAAAATGAGGTAGAAAAAAGTGAAACTTTATGCGAAAAGCGTCTTGAAAGAACAAATTTTCTTTAAAAAGTATTGCAGAAACTAGGAGACATTATAATGATAATGATGCGTAGAAAACATTGAAATGTAAAGTAGATTAAAAATAGTTTGATCAACACTAAAAAAGCCTTCAAAAACTATACACTTTTATTTTGAGACGTTTCGGATTATTCTTAATCCACCTTCAGTCAAAAAAAGGCTTTTTTAATGCTGATGAAACTGTTAAGTCTATCCCAATTCTATGCTCCAAAGATTAAAAATAGTTTTTAATGCCGATATCTTTGATGTTTACAATATTAGTCAATTATTCTCATATTGTAGATACGTTCTATTGAAGCGTTTAAATAATGTTAGTTGGGACCGGAGAGTGTTAATTTTGCTACAACAGATAAATTTTCAGTGGTATTCTGGTGCAACTAACGTGTTACAGGATAACCGCTGTACTATTGGGAATGAAATAAGTACTTTGGAAGAAAATAAACACCCCACACTATTTTGTTAAAATAAATCTTCGACATATCCACATACAGATTTTGTACAATGATGTCTTCAGATTTGCTACAATATTTCTTAAACTCGCGTTGCTTCACGTTCACAGTTTTGGTAATGTCATAAACAATTCCTGTTTAGACTTAATATACGTTGCAAACCAACAAATGTAAAAAACTCAATATTTTGGGAGGTGTTTTTGTATGATTTTACTTTCACACAAAATCAAAGCACGAAATGCTTGTGCAGTTAGTCTTACTGTGTTTGATCAATCACTTCAGCTGGCTTTTTTGTTTCCTTATGCAGAGAAATGCTGCTATTTGTCGAAAATGTATACGATTTATCAAGCTTTAGCTGGTTCTCGAGTTGTTCACTCACAGTTATAGCGTAGGAAAGAGCAAGACCAGCAAATGATGCCGACGTCTCGCCCAGGGCTTCGGGATAGATTGTGGAAAACACCACAAAGAGTCCGATAACGAAAGTCAGGGATATGGTCATCGCGTCGAGTCTCACGGAAAGCCATCTCATTGCACAGAGGTAAGCATAGAAAGTAGAGCTGTTTGTGTCGAGCTGTTTGCTGAAACTGGTGAAGAATAGAAAACAGTTGTTACATGTCGTCATCTCTTAAATTCGTTCCCACACCTTGCGGAAAACTTACATGGCAATAACTTCATCATTTTTTTCGTACGCGTGAATCGTGCTGAGTCCTTGCACAGTTGAAGAGACGTGAGAAAACCACGGTGACCTGCAAGTTTTCTGAAGTGCTTTAAAAGAACAAACTAAAATAGAATGACTAAAAAGCATAATCAATTATATTTTCATCAAAGCTTTCTAAGAGTCAGTTGTGGCATCTCACGGTTTTCCGTTTAAAAAACACATGTTTCCAAAAGATATGCAGCCACTTAATGAAGCTACTTTTTCTGAAATTAGTGGTGAAATGTCGAACATTTATGATGTTCAATAATTTTACTGAAATCACAGTCATTGCAACACGTATATATGTGATATAGTTGCAATCATGAATAAAAATCTGAAACACCTAGGAGATGTGTTCGATAGAAACATTAAGTTTAGAAATTTAAACGTGATTTAGTTTCGCGAAATCAAACTGACATATATAGGGATTAATGTACCTTGCCGTTCAAGCCCACCAAAATATATTCCTTTATTTTTATATTTTAAATGCAAGGAACACCTGAGATTTGGAAAGAAACGAGAGATGGATAGTTTGTAATCCATAACAAAACACAAGATGCAAAAACATTTTACTACACTATTGTAAATGAAAACAAATTTATTTCAAACAGTTTTATTTGAATTGGTTTCCGAATTTAATTAAAAAATGTGATGCCTTACCTAAATACCAGCGATGTGGTGTAAACAGCACTCTCTGAGACTGAGACTGGAATCAACTTTCATACTTCGTGACCAATACTTGGTTAAAAAAACGAGAATGAGACCTGAATGTTCGAGGCAGAGATTGGGATATGAAATATTTATCCCCTATGGCAGAATGTTTCTTGAATTTATCAAAAAAGTACACCGACACTCCCGAGCAACAGTTTTTTTGAATATTCATCCGTTTTTGCCAACATATTTGGTTTTCCTTCACCGAAGGTGGAGCCAACATCAAATAAATTCAACTGCTGGAGCTTCTCCATGCCACGTAGATAAAAAATTATAGTCTTTAAGACAAAGGGCTTGTCAACGAGTTCGATCTAAATAAGACCTGACACTTTCAAAAATGAGACTCACAAAACAGGTTTCGAAATACCGATACGTCTCAAGACCTGGACTAGTTCTCGGAGCTCCATCCCGGTTGATTAATTCTGCATAACATCCGAAACATTATCACCGACCTCGTGATGTTGTCCATCCGTTTAAGTTCCCTGACGGCGCTCCGGAAATACACGTAGATGAAACCGAAGAGGACAGCGAGAACAGCTATCATGATAGCAAACCAAGGAAACACAACGATCATTGTTATCAGCGAAAAAATCACTAGAAACACCTGAAAGAACATAGAAGAAAGTCTGAAAATCCACAATGCCGCTAACATTTTTCGTGTAGGTTGGTGTTCGTTTGTAAATCAGCGATGCAACCAAAGTCAAAGCATTTGTAGTGCAAAACGCGTGTATTTAGATGATTGCTTCATTTCTAGATCCAAAATAAGGGCACTATCAACGTAGATCCACGAAATTTCTACAATTCCAAATTCACCCATCAGCCACACCTGCTGCAAAAATATGTCCAAAATAAGAGGTAGTCTGACATCGACATCGTCAAGATCGCGGGAAAATCTGAAAAGAGACAGGAACCGAAAGGTAGTCTGTGCGTTCATTTGAGCAAAAACTACTGTCTTCTCGAAAAAGTTTCATTCCTAGAAAACTTCACTAAAATCTTGACAAGATTGTTAAAGTTGGTAAATATTTGTGTAAATCGCATTTTAAGGCTGTTGTTTCTTGCGGGTCTGCATCTTCGTTAGCAATTACGCCGTGAAACAGCGCAGTGTTTACAGCAGTTAACAGTCGAATTCCAAAGTAATAGCAACACTCAAATATTTTATAAAACAAAGAAACTAAGACAATTTTTCTGCGGCACGCTTTGGGTTGAGAGTTTCTTTTAGTATGGTAGTTGAATTCATAGGCAGTTAAACTCTAGTGGATTTTATTTCCCCTTCGTAATCAGGAAAACCGGTAGCAGAATTTATCGTATATAGAACAAAACGCCAACCTGTTTAGAATTCTTCCAGTGGGTGTGCTGTCAAAAAAGGACATTGGACTTGCAAAAACCTTCTTGAAAACGTTGTTGTGTAAATTTGAAGAAGCACCAATGAGGCAGTAAACATAAAGAAAAGCTTTCACTATTCCAATAAGTAAGGTTCCCAGAAATATACAGAAGTAAACAATCTGTAAAGCAATAAAAGGTACGAGTGCATGTGCCTTGCCATGGGAGAAACCTGCAAAACAACTTTAATGAAACATATGCTTGTTCCCACTCCGGGTTTTCCTTACTAAAACCTTGAAGAAATTGCGGCACGGCAAAGAAAAAAACGCTCGCACAAAATCATGTAAACCAGAACGGTTGCATCATATAATCACTTGGTTGGCACCTGAAATTTGGTTGTTTTGAGAAGCACTTTGCTCCAAAATTTTTGTTTATCTACTCTTTGGCTCTTTTGCAATCTTTATCGTTCCACAATTTTTGATTGCGGGAGAGACTGTGCGAGTGGAGCGCGCACCTTGTCCGTTCAGTTCCCATTCCCAGTGAATCTGCTCCTGCTCTGCACTGCGCAGTTCACTTCAGTCTGCAGTAAAGCTACACTCACTAACTGATAACTTCACCAGTGTACAAGAGAGTCCGACGGAGTCATAGCCTCATAGGCGCATGCGTTCCTTATTGGCTTACTTAATAGGCACCAGGCCAGTTAAAGACGATTAGTAAAATTGAAATATTCTATTTGTTTTACTTTTGTTCAGGTTGTAAAATTTCTTTTAGATTTGTCATTATAGTGGATGCAACCATTCTCTTTACCAATTAGCATTTCAGAATTTGTGATTATCTCGCTGCATGTGCTTGTTTGCTGGAATCAACCTGTTATCGCGCCAAATGACGTCGTGTGTGCGTGGTCGACTGCTTGATCGCAGACACCCCATACCTCGCCATTGGCTCCTACATCGGAAAAATCTATATTGGTTCACTAGACCGGGAATCCTACATTGCTTCATCAGATCGGGAATTCTACATTGGGTCCGCTGACTGGAAAAGCTGCATTGGTTCCTACGCTGTTATTTTCTCTTCATAAGCCAGATTCTGCAAGTAGAATTTTCAAGCGCACAAAACTCTACAGTATGCAAGTGGTTTTTAACCTTTTCGCTATACCATGCCTCCCGTACGTAATTGTCCTTTGTTTCAAGTCCCCCTGACTTTAAAAAAGTTGTAAAAGCAAATGCATTTATTGGTAAAATTATTGATAAAACTTTCCATGTTTTAGGGCGCTGCTCACGCCCCCCTGGAAGTTTCTTGACGCCCTCCTTCCGGTTAAGAACCACTGCTGTATACTATGTTTTTCTAATGTTTTACACATTGTTGGTGCTATTTTGAAACAGATAGTGTTTGGCTACTTAAGCTTCATGTTTGCCTGTTTATAGAATAGTGTGTGGCTGCTTACAGTTTGAACAATTTGGAAACCCTGCACAACCAAAGCAGCAGTCAACTTTTTGTATGTTGGTATGTATAAGACCAAAACCGCAATCGAACTGAAATCTTTGTGTTGGTTGATTTTTTGGCTGGAGTGGTAACTAATTTTGATGATACTGTGTTGATTTCCTATGATGCCTAGGACAGTGGTTCCCAACCTTTTTCATGCCGTTGCCCACTTGTCGCTTTCAGCAGAACGTCGTAGCACACCATCATAGACCAAGAGAAAAATCTACTCTCAGTCTTAATGTAGGTACAAGTGAGCAAAGAAAATGTGCTTTACGATAATGCATCCAATTTTGTTTAATTTTGATATCAGCAACACAAAGGAGACTGCGAGACAAACTTCAGAGTGATTTTTACACTTGTGTGACGTTTTCGACAAGATAGTTAATTCTTGGCTGCGTTGTGGAAAGAGCGCATCTAAGATCGTCTTCTAGAGCATAGGTTCTCAAAGTGCTCCGTACGGAGCCCCAGGGCTCCGCGAGAGAAACCTCGGGGCTCTGCGAGCTATTCGCTTACTTATTAAAATACTGACTTGGCTAATTTTTTAACTGCCCAAAGAAACAATAACGGCATTAATAAAATTTATTGTGGGGCTCTGTAAATTATGGTCAATCTCTTCATGGGCTCCATAACACCAAATGTTTGAGAACCCCTGTTCTAGAGTAAAGTCGAGTCGGTTTCCATATTTTGTTTTCACATGCAGAAAGATAGAGAATCCAAATCCAGATAAGTAGAGTATTTGCTGACTGCTGGGCAAGAGAAGTAACTTTATGAGAGCTTCTCCAACATTTGGATAACTATCAGTCACCTTCAGTCCAAAATAACAAATTGTATTAGTTTCGAAAAAGTATTTGATCCCAGAATCATTCCGAAGGTGGATGAGTACATCTTGCATGCAATCTGCAAAATTCTTGACTGGAACAACGAATAGATTTTTTACCCAATCCGAGTTTGTGTTGATGATTTCGGGAAAGTACAGCACAAATTCCTCACGAAGCCCTCCAAGGTGTTGAACAACTTCCGATGCTATATCAGCATTCACTTCATCACCAGCCGCCGTGGATAAATTCTCGAACACAACAAAATGTCCTGTTTGAGCTGCTCGCTCGCAATTGTCAAATTTTTCCACGAATGCGCTGAGGGTGTCAATGAAATCGACACTTTTCCTTCCCCTTCCTTGTAGCTTCAGATTAACTTTATTGATTTGTTCAATTATGTCAGCAAGATATGCCAAGCGGAAAATAAAATGGTTATTTGCGAGAGTGGATAACATTTGTTTTTTCCTTGATCGCTGAGAATTTGTTTTAATTCTTGTCGTAGTTCAAACACTAGGTCTGCCAGATTTCCTCGTGACAACCCACGTACTTTAGTTTAAAATTGAAGGTGCTGATGTTCTGAATCTACTTTCGTACATATTTCCTTAAAAAACGAGAGTTTAATGCTCCACTCTTGGCGTAATTTACCGTTTTTATTATTTGGTTCAAAGCATCTCGAAGACGATTGCGAAGAATATTTGAAGCACGATGCTCTCGATGGATCATGCAGTGAAGAGGCACTGCTTGTGGAGCTCGATCTTGAAAAAGTTTTTGGAATCCACGTTTACTCCTAAAATCGCTGGCGCACCATCAGTGCATATTCCGCACAGATTTTCTCACTTTAAGCCATGTTCCTCAAAAAATTCTGACGCCTTTGCCGGAAGTACGTCGCGTTTGTTACGTCAAAGATTAGAGTCCGTTCTATGATTTGTGTGCTCTCACCGCGACGAGGAGAACGATATCCTGCTAAGTTGCGTACTGCTCGATGCGTGGTTCTGAGCTTACTATCATACATTCTAAATCTAGGTAGCCTAATATGTTTGGCAATTCAAAACGCACAGATAGATGGAAAGCTTGACAGAAAACCGACGTCTGGACATTGCGTCGGCAGCGATATTTCAGGTACACGTGAAGTGTTCACACCACCATTCGGTGAATTTGAACATATCAAAAGGACTCTGCACAAAAGTAGGGTATATAGTTATTCTTTATTTTTTGACTGAATAGGAATTAAGAATAATCCGAAACGTCTCAAAATATAACATGTATAGTTTTTGAAAGCCTTTTTTAGTGTTGATGAAAAGGACTCTGATAAACGCTTTATGCTCGTGGGATCGTCTCAGTTTAGATTTCAAAGGCCCGGTGTGAGGAGCGTTCCCTTAACTTTTGGTTGCTGTGGAATAGATGAATACTCGCGTTTTCCTTTTGTTTCCTTGTAAAAATATAAAGTCGAGTACTGTCACTGCTTGTCTGACGGTGTGGGCGGCGACATACGACATGAAACAGTGGACGAAGCTGGCGACGGCGTATGAGGTGAAGCAGTGGAAATTGACGAGAACCCTGTTCCGGAGAAATTTGACAGTGGACAGTCGTTGCCGCGCCGGTCTACCTGTAGACATGAACCCTCTGATCCCTCTGGTTTCAATGTCGTTTAAATTTGAATGGGGGAGCTTGTGGAGATTTGTTTGTTGTTGTTTCGCCACCGTAATCCTTCAATTGCTGGAAACACTGATTGCTGCCGCGAGGCTTGCGGCAGTTGAGTGTATATATTGCAGCGCGGGTCGAGCGTGCCCCTCTCTTTGATTACTGCGAAGTGTTGTTATTGCTGCTGCCGGACTTCTTGCGATTTGTTTCTGCAGATGGTAGCTGTGATGTTTGCGGATTGAAACCTTGCGTACTAAAGTCGAGTCGTAGTCGCTGGTTTCGTGTGTCACAAAGGAATAGAACTAGAGATACAGATTTTCAACTATACGAACTTTTTAGTGTTTTGTTTCAAGTTTGAATCAAAATCACTTCTGGAGTTTCATGTGTATTTTTCGCAAACTGATGTCAAGTTGAAGAAATCTTACTATGGTTTGTTTCCCAAATGTTAGGCTTAACTATATACCCTACTTTTGTGCATTTACTCACACTTGCTCAAAGTTTATCAAAAATTACGTCTCGTTATTAGGATAGGCATATGTCTTCTCTACTTTCCATCCGGCATAAATGGAACGTTATTTCAACCCCGGTTTTTAAGAGATATATTTTTGAAGCAAACCTGATGTCAAGCTATACAATCATAGAAAATTACCAGTCAAGATTTCAACATACTTTCCGTAATGCTTTTAAACCGCTTTCGAACCAAAAGAAAAAAGAAATTGCTATGAACCTGGGGCGTCCGAAGTGTGGTCCGTGGGCCCAATGCAGCTTTCGAGCACTTTTCACATGACCCGCAGTTTTGGTTTCAGGTTGTGTTGTATACGCAGTAAAGAAGTGTCTACATTTACACCAAACTGCAAGGGAAATACCCGGATTTCGTAATCTTAAAATGCCGGGTACTCGGAAAGATATGCTGACTCGCGGGCGACTTAACACAAACAATTTTGGCCATCCGTGAAAAATGTTTGGGGGCCCCTGATCAAAACTATAACACTTTGATTTTTACTAAATGGCCAAAGACTTGACTTGTACGTTATTAGACCCTTTGAATCCCGCGCGAGCGAAAATTTTGGCGCAAGGATTTACCCAACACTTTCAAACATAACTCGCCAGTCGACTGAGCTAGAGAGCTGTGGAAAGCCTCAAAAGATCCAGTTAGACTGGTACCTTCGATTACAAAAATAATTTGGAAGTTTTGGATTCGAGGTTGTTTGTGGGTGACATATTAAGTGGGAGGATAGGATTAAACTTGTTTGGCCAAGGTTACCTGACTCAGGGCTCTAACCTCCGGGGGTAATTCTTTGTTTGTTATTTACTAATGAAACTAAAATCCGCATCTTTTAAGACCTTGTAGCAGACACATTATAATGGTCTGTACATATTAAGTGTTGATCTGATTAGAAAAACAAAGTCCAAGCTTCAAGCAACAAAGACAAGAAAAACCAGCCTAAAGGCAGTGATCAGTCAAGCGTAAAAGCAAAACGCTGATGATGTAATGACTAAAACAGGAGAAGTAAAGAACAGATAACGTCATGGAAAAATACTAAAAATAGTACAAGAATGATGTCATTAACAAGGATGAAGTCATAAACAATTTATAGCAATGATATCATGTCTATTTATATGTAACATCATGTGA
>JGI24159J19872_10006999_pt1 | contig 14738 bp, 7 predicted proteins | sample Ectturendosymbi4_FD_19872 | JGI IMG/M metagenome (IMG submission 19872) | reverse complement strand
TTTGTTCCGCCATTTTATTTTCGCTTCCAGGCCTGTAAGTTAGAGAAGGCCTTGGTACAACACAAAGTGGCGAGGATGGTTTAGTTGATTCCCCCCCCCGGTTCCAGCCAGCTGCTCGTGGCATTTGATCATGGAAATATAAATTATAATTTTCAAGATTAAAAAAGTAAAACAGTAAAAGTATTGCAACTGAGGCGGGGCCCCTAGACGTGGTTGCCCCCCCCGGCCGGGTGGTGCGGGGGCGGTTCCCACGGTCCTGTCCGCTGTTCTAGACTGAGACTCTCAAAAACGGGTCTCGAAACTCCAACAATAACTCGTCACAATGACATAATAGCTTATATAGAGAAAACTTTATATAATTTCGCTCGCTAAGGTGATCATATTTGGAGACATTTTTTGCAAGTGTAGTGAAAAGTGTGTCGTACTTGCAAGAAGCAGCTTCTTGCCCCTGTATTGGAAAATGCGAAGCGAGTCTACCAGGCGATTTTTTAACAAGCAGCATCGCTGAAAACTGGACATAAGAACTATTTTTTACGTACAGTATGAGTGACTACTGAGAAAAGTTTCCAAGTGTGNCTTCCCAAAATTTAGTCAATCAGATACGACACGGGNAAGAGAAGTGTTTTAATTACGCTGNTGCTTGCTTTTTCAACTGTCTTNGGTTTCGTTGTGAAAGTCACACCCATTGTGCAGATCGCTCCTTTGCNTAATCTGCGATAAGATGATGAGAACGAAATGACGTAACGTTTTGAATACCCTAGCAGTAACACCAATACAGCTTACGCTAGCAATCTGAACTCGTCCTCATACTGTATGCTGTTTGACAAAAGCTCATACTCAGATTATGAAAAGTTGCGATTTGGACAGCATAAGCCTTGTGGGATCTCAGGATTAGTCAGATGGATCTCGTTTTTCAAAAATTACTGTTTGAAATGGTCTCAAAATGTTCATCGAAAACTCAGTCATATTACAAAAGTATCACATATCAGTAGCAAAGATTTTCATATTAAACTAATTTATTCACAAATGAATTGCAGTACACAATCGGTAATCGGAATTGTTCTATAGAACATTGAATAAAATATGCGCATCACAATTATAGTGTAATTGTAAAAATAGAGATTGCGTGTGGCCTATAATTTCGGTTGCAGGGCTCTATACAACCCGCCGTGGCAAGCGAGTGTAGTAGTCATCAGGTTCAATGGAACATTCTATCTTTGAGGCATTATTGTAAAAAAATGTGCACCTGTTTCATGAACGGTGCAAAAAGTCTAACAACGTATATGGTTGCGCGCTTTGATGCAGTCGGATTATTCATATTCTTCCTTATTCTTTGAACACTACAGTACAACCGCATTTTACTTTGTGGCTGAGTTCCCGGGTGTTACTGTGTCAATTTGAGGACGTGTGCAGGCCACAACACATTCGTACTTCACCTGGCCTTGGCCAGGGTTGGACTCTAATTCTTACCATGCGATGTTCATGTCCTACTCTGGATGCAAAAGCAGTGTTGTACCCTTAGGTGTTACGAGTTAGCGAACAACTGTGTTGAGAAAGTGTCTATAAGTATAATGTAGTGTTGTACGAAGTGTTACGAGTTAACAAAGAATTGTGTTTGCAATCCTGTGGTCCTACCCCCAACGCCGTTGCAAAACGTTCGTGTCTGTTATTATCAATCTGCGTTGTGCAGTGTGTACTTGGCTCTATGGACTTCGTGTCTGGTACAAACATTAAAATTTACAAAATAAAAACTGAGCAAAAAGTAGTTGACCTACAGCACTCTTCTGTGCAAGCTGAGCACCTTCACTCGAGCTATGCGTTGTGAAAAGTGGATATATCTCCTAATCTTTCTTCGTTAAGTAACTTTCTTTCAAAAGCGAGTTGCGAGAACCAGTAAACATTGTACGAAAGGCGCTGAAGCTTTCCTCAAAGGCTCTTCATAGATACTGAAAGAAGTCAACTGACACTGAGGAGCGCAGCACCCTGGAAAGGCAACATATGTCTTGGATTCTCAATCTTTTTCCTTTTTTTATCTTCTGCAGACTCAAGGTCCATATCAGAAAGGTAATCGATTAACACAAGATGACGAAAATGGTTAGTCATAACGGATTACAGAGCAGGTGTTAGTTGATAAACACAGTCAACACTGACAGAAGAGCAAAACACTGAAACAGCGTACTGAATTCACTCATCATCAACATTGAAAGAGCGCACCAGTTAGAACTGCATTCACTCATCGTCAGGGATACGGCAGTGGGANAGAAATGAAGGCGTTCTAACATCAGGTTTTGAAGTAAACGGCTAACAGAAAAAATAGCAGATGGTGGTGCTCCGCGGCGGGCAAAAGCATGTAAATTGTTTTGATCAAGGTTTCATTCTTGTGAGACATTTAGCTTGAGGCTGACAACCGTTTGTTCTCACTGAAAGCAAGATTTGGCGGTTGNTGTTTTACTAGGATTAACTTTTTACATGTCTGGCTTGCACACATTGTCGACATGTTGGGGGTATTAGAGGAATCACAAGAAAATACAGAAATTCTGAGGCGCCACCAAGCACACGGAAGGTTTTGGTTGCTACGCAAAGACCATACTGGTGAGACGCCTACAATTTCTGCATTTGGTCACCATCATACAGGAGCGTTCAATTATGGAGAAAAAATGAAGATTTGTGAAAAGCATCAGACACTTCGAGTGATCGCATAAAAATTAGATGAAGATGTTTTATTTTAAAAAATTATTTAAATCGACAAATGGCAGCAGGCTGACGTCAAAGTATATTAATTTAGTCGCGTCACGGAGCGTTCAATGTTGACAAATGAATACACATACGCTGCAGCGGCACAGTAGCAAACGAAAGATTTCTTGCATGGACAAACGGAAAAATGTTGGATCAAGGATATATATGGGAGGTCGCCATGACCGTATAAATGTATGTTCAACAATTCACAGCTGCTTAATTAAAAAACATGGTGGCCTGAATAGATGTCAGCCCTGGAAAATAAATCACTAACTTTGGAAAGGAGATCTAAACGAACTGAAATCACCAAATGGCGTTTACGAAACAAGTGTAATTCAGTCTAGTCTCAATACGACCACAAGGACAATGTCGGTAACTCTCAAGGATTGTATTTAACGGACCGTGACGCAGTCGTAACGTGGGAAGCAGAGGGGTCGCCTTGGGTGTAATGCCATACAGACAGGGCCGGCGCTAGGTGGTTGGGGGGCTCCCCGAGCCTGGACGTTGGGGGCCCCAATATACAATACATTGCATTTAACACAGTATTTATGTAAACAAAAACATCGATTTGTTTTAACAAATGCTTGCAAAAGCATTTTCTACAGCATCAACACAACGTAAAGATTAAATCAATTTAATCAGAATTAAGCTCCTGACTTCAGGTTTGTTAGAAAATTTTGGTTCTTAGCCCAGTTTCAAACTTACGGTACGTTGTATTCAGTTATCTGTTACATGGCAATGCTATGTTAATGTAACAAACCCTATAATGACGACATCAATGCCGTGCTAACGTCAAACAATCAATGTTCTGTATAGTTTTTTTACAGTAGCCTATGTTTGTTCCCATGCAACAGATGCAGCAAACACGGCCCACAATTGAGCCGAGACCAACAGTTTGCCGACCACTGGCGTACAGTGTTATTGGTTAAACAACTGGATTTCTCATTGGTGTAAAGTGTTGAGTTTTCTTTGAACAANTCTGATGCAAGATACACTGGATATTAGGCCTACAGGCGTGGGATACGAATGCGAATTTGTATGGTTGTATACCGGTTATTCTATTCTTGTACAGTGCAAGGATGCAACACAGGTCTGCAACAGTGGCGTGACTGACGGGGAACAAGGGTGCGAACCTCCCCCTTGACAAGCTAAATGCAAAATCTGAGCCGCCATTTTGCTTGTTTCGGTATTCAGTACTCTTTTGGTTTTCAGTTAGTTATTGTTTTTAGGACGTTTTTGGACTGTTTTTTTCCCAGACCCGTGTTTCACGTAACGCGGAAACAGACGCAACAGATAACACTTAGTGTAGAAAGGATGCAGAAATATGATGCAAGTGTTTCATGCTTGCTGGGTGTTGCAGAATTATGCAATACTATAATATGCAACTTGTGCACAATGTCTACTACTCAACGTGAAAGATTTTAAACATGTGGCCAAATATAGGCGCCAAAAGGATTTTTTACAGGTGGGCAATAGTGGATTTTTCCGGGGGTTGCCAAAAGGAATTTTTTCATGGGGGAAACAGTGGTGAAATTTCATTTTACCAACTTCAAGCTAAGAGAAAAACATTTTACTACTAAAACGCTAATAGCAAAATATCAAATTTTAAAACCCGGGGTGAAAGTCCTCCCTGCACTCCCTTCCGACGCTCATATTTGGTCAAAACAAAGTAGATAATGAGACATATCCAAGAGCTCCCGGGCGACACTTTCTGAAGAACATTTGCACTGATGTATAAAAACGAAGTTTGTACTTTTGTAAAAATCACATCGAATGTATGAACTCACCATCAGCCCGATGTGGACAAGGGTTCGCGTTGCGTCAAACAATGCTGAGTGCGAGAAGCAATGCTGTTTGCCTCACGTAAGCAATATTGCCGCATGATCGAGTGCAAACCTGGCAAGCATCCGTCGGAATGCGCGAAACAACGCTCTTATCACCTTGGGAGAAAGTCTGGCAAAAACAATTGCAGTTTGTTTGCCCCGCCGTGCATTGACCTCGTTTGACTTGCAGTGCCAGGCCTGCATAACAGACATGAATTACATCACATCAAGAAACTTGACATTTTCTACAATGGACCTGGATGTATTGAATGAAGGCCGGTGGCGTGCAAGCGAGCGTCTGCTGCTCCAAAACAGATAATCACATCCCTTCTTTATGAGCGGCTCGATGTTATTTCTGGATGCAGTGTGGTCGGAGAGAAAGTTGCCCCGACTAGCTTGCAAGGTTTGCATTTGATGCCAGTTGATCAAGCTGTATACAAAGTGCACAGGGTCTTATCCCACAGCAAATAATTTAAACAACCCTGAGGTTAATACGTTCAAAGACACGTGATGCATCCAAGAATATAAAATGAACTGAAGGGTTCCACCACTCCTGAAATTATACACAGTTTCTTTGAGGAAAAAGAACACTCCTGGTAGTTTAAGTTTGCTGCTCCAAAGAGCGAAGGGCTGTTTCCAAGTTCATATTTGTTGGGACTCGAACTTCCACGCCGTAGTAATTTCGGAGAAATCCGTTTTGTATTACTACTGTGAACCGAAAGCGAGGTCACAGTAACATTTTCGTTTACCACGGGGTAACAACCACGTGGTATGTGACATCATGGAACCAGCAGCTTGCAATGACGCCCCCCTTCCGCCCTTTACTCATGAGATGGGCGATTGGTATGTTTTGGAAGTGCACTAAATTGCTGTTTACCGAACAGGTAATGCATAAAGCTGTCGGCGTGTAATGTAATGGAGAGCCACATTTCATTGCCGCGTCAAATCAGGCGGCAAATGATTGTTCTCGACTATCTGCTTTGGTTTACGCGTCATTCGCTGTGACCGCCAAGAATACAGACTGCTTTGTGTGGCACAAGGAGTAGGTAGGTGACATCACGTGGGAGCTCCAAGCTTGAACCTTTGTTCAGTTGACCAAATAGGGTGAACAGCCAAGCTAGGCGCTTCTAGTTTCAGACAGAATACGCAGCTATGGTCGGTTCGCTACGCGAGACATTGCGCGTACGGAAATGACACTGAACTTTGCTTTTTGGCTTTTCTGTGTTGGAGAGTTTCATTAAAACGTATTTTCAGAAGATTCAGGGAAGTTTTAAATGAAGAATAAATGAATTACAGGCAATTCCAACTATTGAAATTTGTAATTCTCTTAAACTGTGATGAGTGCACTCATTGGAGAATAATCCGATTACGAAGCGGTTTGAAAGAATTTTTTAGTCAAAGCACTGGCGTGTTAGCAGGTGCTGTACAACAAAAAACGATGGCTTGCCCTTCAAACAAAGAATCGGAAACACAAAAAAGTAGAAAAAACAGGCTGTGCATTTGTACTTGTTTCTGAATGGTGGCTGGCTAATTTTGTTGCTTGCTTCCTTTTTGACCAAAACTGCTTTCTAACAAAAGATAAAAATCTCAAAGCTTATCAATCCGAAGTTAGACGTGCACACCGATTTCCATTTCCAGGCATGTGGAAGTTATCGTCGACCGAGCACACCCGAAGCAAATCAGACTACAATTNTGCTGCAACGGCATCATTAGTGCAGCGAAGCGAGTTTTGCTCAACATTGCGTGACCACTCAACGATTGCTTGCATTCATGCCAACGCCAAACGATTGCAAGTTAGCTCCCGTGCTTTGCAATCGCGGTTCCCATGGAATGTGGGAGTAGGTTTTACATTTCACACCTGCAACACTCGCATGATGACGATTTTGTCGGAGTGGCGAAATGCAAATGCTTGCCCCAAAGTTCGACGGCACTTGGCAACAAACTTGGGTGCTGGTGTGGATGTGTTCAGCAAACAGTCAGCATGTGTTCATCTAATGAAACGACAAAGGTCGAAACATCACCTCTGGCGATTAAGTGTACTATACGGCTACTTCCGTTGAGCTCTGTGTTATGATATGACGCAACACCATAGCAATTGCGGTAGGTTGCGCCAGCAATCGCGGTGTATTGAGCTATGTGTTATGACATAACAGCATAACAATCGCAGAAACATTTCGCTGTAAGAGCATTGCAATCCTGCAACGTCATGGTTTAGGTCGCTTTAGCTGATGCAGGATACTTGCCATCCAGTCACCTTTGGCGGTGCTTGATGCTGTTTTATTTTAACCTCTTATTTCTGCATTGAACGAAACGCTGAGGTAGTTTTTCATTACGGCTTTTTGCAGCGAAACGCGAACAGCCACAGGGAGTAGCGACGAAGCGATACCAAGTTGAAAACACGCTTGCGGCTGGCAGATTTTTTAGCGGTAAGCGAGCGAAGCGTAAGGATTGCATCAGCATGGTGAGGACAAAGAAAGTCGTGCAAGGATGACATGGGCAGGTGATAAACGCTCGTGCCGACGCGTTTGTTTGCTAGTCAGCTGTTGGAGCGTCTGTTATGTGGCGTTGGCGTATGTCACTGTTTTAGAAAAGCAGTTTGCCGTCAACAAGCTGTCTACTAGGGGAGTCGGTAACTACAAGTTGATCCAATTTGCGTTTGAGGTTGATCTATCCTTGAACTTTATTGCAATTACCCTGTTTTAAGGTCGTTATATAATGCAAGAATCGACCGATAGTTGTGTTCGGTATTTTACGTTTGTGTCTTTATTTACTTCAATGCGTTTCGTAACACGTTTTCAAACGCCACCACCTCTTTCTGCAATTGCTGGTTAATATCAAGCTCGGCTGGTATTTCATTTCGTTTGAAACGCAATGAACTTCACGGTGCAGTAGAGGGCAAAAACATTCGTTAAATCTTATGCGTAATGATGAAGATGTGGTGCATGGCAAAAAGCCGCAAAACGTTAAGTATATTTTATTTGATGGCGAATGACAGCAGCACAGTAGATTTCTTACCGTAATGATTTTGTTGGTTGCAGCGGATGGCAACCGAAAAATGGCAGGTGGATCTGGTTTAGTTCAATGCCAAGCTAACTTGCAGTTCGCAGACGATCACAGATGCCGGGTTTCATTCCAATGCTTACAAACCTTCCGTTGGAAGACATAGTCCAGCAGATCAGCGCCAACGGATTTTCGCAGGATTAGACCCTGATGCAGCTTAGGCAGTAGCAGTTTTCTACAGCATCAAGAATCGATTGAATGAAAGACGCAAGTGCTTCACAGCCCGTTTCGTGAACCAGTCTGCCATCAATTTGCGGGTGTTGATATTTGCGTATGTCGTACTGCCGGAACGTCTCATTGCTCATCTTCTTTTGAACTAAATTTATTCTGCGCATTATGTCTAGCTAAGAAATGTTTCCCCGTTCAATCTCAGGTTCCTCGTATTGCTTGCTATTACATTTTAGAGACATTCATTAACTTACAGAGCTAAATCAATGAAACTTAGGTTGCAATGTCAATGTGATTTCGGTTGTGACCTGTTTGAGCGCTCATACCACCCTCCAATTCGATCTTCAAAAGGCGATGGCAAAAACAAGATTTCTGCCACACACATATCTCGTCGCCATGATGGCTTTCACATCCGCAATTAGACTACACCAGATGGGAACAATGGATTCGATAACGCATGGCTAATGGCTTAACTCACAATGAAAGTGTTGCTATGATTGCCAACTCTTTCATATATGTGGTTCGTGAACCGTTAGTGTTTTCTCAAATTGCCCGAAATTGCAATTGCGCAAATTTTTTTTCAATATTTCGAAAGGGGGCTTTTACACCGAACTTCTCCCACCTGGTTCCTTCACTGATTTTCTTGTGTTACTGCATATACTGTCGACAGAACACCAGTGCTGTTGTCGAATGCGCTTTGACTTGTATGCAGCAAGAATGCATAGTTTTGAGGTTAGTGTTAGCGGTACAGTCTTGAACAGTGAGATGGCAAAAGTTTAGTTACTCTCTTTTTGACCGGAACTATGGGCTCTAATTGATAATTTTTTAGGCAAAGGCAGTTCTTTATAACTGGCAGACAAATATGGAGACAGGAAGAAAGCAATTTTCAGGAATTTGCTCAAAACATCAGTTATCTTGGAGCGTAAGCACTTATTACCTAAATCAAAAACCATCTGCGATTTTCAGGGGATCATCATGTCAGAGTCGCCTTGAGCATAACCTCTGTCACGAACAAACATGTATGAAGGTACCTCGTAGCTTAACAAAATATGGTAGTGGAAAAGCTGTATTTGGGTAGCAAACAAGGAAAATTTGAAGTTCCAAGAGAATGCGCTCAAACCACTTTTCTCGTATGTGTGATCACCCACAAACGAAAACATGTGTGAGCATAGTAGTTGAAAAGAAACCTGTTAACTCGACAAACTATTCAAATAATTTTGTGTTTAATCTCAACATTCCATTTTTTCATCGTACTTTGCATCATCGGTTTCGTCAATGTTGTAAGTTGTTTCACGAACGTTTTGTTGGTAAAGGACGGCAACCATGCGAGTTTAAATTGCGGTCAACCACGGAAACTTTAAGAAACGTTAAATTTGTTGTGAAAAGAATTTTTTCCAGCAGACTGATCAAATGCAAAGACAGAATTTAAAATCAATGTTCTGCTTTGGCTGACCCAACTTCCTGTCAAGAATTACACTTTTGTCGCTTCAGGCAGTGAAAAATTGCAACGATGAAAACATCTGCGACGTCATAGTGCGGTTCCAGCATTCCTTCCAGACTTTTGGTTGACGTTCAGTGAAACTTTTGGTTGACGTCAGTGAAACTGTTGGTCCAGACTTTTGGTTGAAGTTCAGTGTTTGGTTGACGTTCAGTGAAATTTAGATTGTTTGGCAGGAAATAGGATGATGATTCATCGCAACCTAAAAAAAGACACTTGCTGGGTACCTTTCCAGAAAATGTCATGTTTGGTGCAGGAAACTACGCGCAGGAAACACGATTTTTGACAATGAAAGATGACAGCCTGTGAATTTCTGATTTTGGAGTCAAATTTACAAAATGCGGTAGTAGCTGAAATTTTCAAAAGAAACTTTATGTGAAGTTACAACTGCGCTTCTTTTTGCTTAAGAGCTTTTGATTTCGTCCTATATTCTATTATGTTCTGGCATTGCACTACACATTTTCCTAATATTTGCTTTCCCACTTGTTATTATCATAACATTTTAGAAAGCACACGTTGAATGACTGGATAAGGGCTGTTGTAGTAAATCTCTAGGCGTCTTATATAGGAACGATAGTGATTATTTCCCACGCCCTAACGTTGAGTATGGTTTCGATTTCTTGATTTTCAAGAGTTATCTCCGTGAATTTGTTACAAAATATTTCGTTTTTAATGTCTGTAACATTAGACGTTCCCATACGTTATGTTGTATTTGTACCCCAGCCTCGTGGAATTCCTATTTCTGTGTTAGGTCTCCTATACGTCGATCACGAGGCTGGATAGGCCGCTAGTATCGATTTTTAAGCGAGGGGATATTCATGTTTGGCTCTGTGCTGCATTTGGCAGTTTTGTATTAATCGGCAAGGCGCATGATAGCTTCTCTGGTTACAAGTTTGTTTTATTTTTTAAGTTTTCCGTTAGATAAGCTTTCAACATTCTATGATTTATAAGTGGGAACAGTATATTTTACCCTGCTTAAGCTTACGGTGAAACTTCCGCCAAGCGTGTTTGCTCGTACAGATGCTGCCGGCGGTTACATCAGTTTAGCTCTGTTGGCGTGGAAGGTTTAAGTCACATACTACGTAGTAAAAACGTCACTGTGATTCTAAAAAGTTAACTGATGCAGCATGACAAGGAAGTAATCACAGCGTTGATGATTAATGCACTCAGACGGTGTATAAAGCTTGGAAAAATAGGATCGCCGCCGGCGGTGGAACAAATGTCAACACTTTTTGAAATGCCGCGATGTATACTTTATTTCTTGATGCAAACACTGCGCGCAGACTGGTATAGCCGGTATTTCTGAACTCAAGACACGTTGAGCAGCACCTTCGTACATATCAACAGCGAGTTAAATGCTGCTTCCAGTTTATTTTATTTCTCGTTACCTTGCTATGGAACGAGCAGGATTCTCGCGTTGATCGATTTTTATGTGTCGTTGACTTGTAGGCGGCGCTCGTCGAAAGCGCAGTTTGCTACCTTCATGGCAGTGAAATCACATTGTTGCATTTTTCAACTATTGTACATGAAAAACTCTCACCCACGGTCCTGCAAATGGCATAATAGGGCGATTGATAGAAAACAGGAAGTTGATTTGTTGCGTTCGGCCAAGCTTCGTGTGGAAAACAATGCGAAGCTAAGCCTGACCTGAAAAGATGCAGAAACTTTCACGTTCTTTAATATTTGTGTTGCTTTCGTTGGAATGGCTAAAGTTCTTTTTAAGTAACTAACAATGTTTGAGTTTTTTGAAATCACAATGTTATTGTATAAGGCAGCGTGTAGGATTAGAGCAACTGCAATGAATTTCCGTCATAAAATAAAATATCCTGGTATTGTGCTTACACGTTATAGAGGGCGAAACAACATAAAGGGGGCGAAAATGCTCAACCACTAATCGATCACTGAGTTAACTTCAGTAGCCTAATATTATTACTTGTCAGTTTCTTGCAAATTTTGTTTTACTATGATATAATCGTTGGAGGTTGTTGCTAACAATAATTTATCTGTTAAATTTTTACTCTGGATCGTCTATGTGCCCGGTTACAGCATGGATTATTCAGGGCTGCGGAGCAGTCATAAAAATGACACAGCTCCGGCTCCACCTCCGGAGCTGTTGGCTTTGATGAGTGTGGCTCTGGCTCCGGAGCTCACTTTTTTTATGGTTCCGGCTCCAGATCCGACTTCTGGTCGTTTTCACACATTTATATTCTGTTTACTTGGTGTGCCTCAAGTTGAATAGAAAACAAATTAAATAAAGTGCACAAAACTAAGAGAATCCACCATATCTTTTTGCGTAATTTAATCTGGTAGTTTTCTACCAGCAGTGCTGTTACCATGAGGAAATCAGCGAAAAAAAACAACATTCAAAGATGAAGACGATTCAGAGAACAGTCGCTAGCAGAAACGTAACTCAAGATAACGGCAATTTAAACAATTTCTGGAAAGGCAATCATTGGTTTTGCCGTCAATGCCTGAAGTGTGAGGACCTTTTGTTGTTTCTTACTACCAGAATCAAAAAATGGCTGTTTGGAAAACTACATTTGTGTCAGAGAATTTAAAAGCAGACCAGTCCCAATTGACCAAGTGTTTTGCAGTCGTTGCATGCTTTGCCTGTTGCAGTCTTGGCGATTCCAGCTAACAGCGCTGCCCCGGCAAACCATGCAAAGAGCGCAAAACACATAGTCGACTCTCATGTGCTCTGTCAAACACGTGCACATTTGCATTAAAACAAATACGAAGATGTGTTTAAAATCCCTTTGTTCAAAGAAATAGTATGAGAAGAAATTTACCTTTGACTTTTTAAAACTAGGTGAAAAGTTCTGATTTCTTATTTTTGCACTCAAAATAAGCAGTGAACAGTGACGAATCGCAAGTAAAGCACAATTTAATACGCAAAACTTAGGAGAAAATAAGGCGGATGGGTACCGTGGTGAAAACAGATTTTTTCCACAGATGAAAACTTCAAGAAAAGTCCACATTTGCTTACATTGATTTTCATATCCTCCTGATAATGTACTGCTATGCAAAGCAATGCCAGTTTGCGACCAATTATTTGTAACTTTCATGTTACGCTACCGCTTGTAAACGTTGTGTTTCCCAGTGAACTTTGCCAATCTGGGAAACCTTATTGCTAGTAAACCTAAATGGTTTCTAATAAAAATTCCTACTTTACAATGGCGTATCGTGCATTTTACGCTTAAATCTGCAATGGTATCATATCTTAATCATACTCCCTGTTAACAGCACGACTACACAGCTGCAAAAGCTTTGGACATTTTATTATATACTTATTCATTATAGCTCAGTTTTTTTCTAGATCGCTACACTACTACAGAGCCGGCTTGATGATTCTGACTAGAAAGTAAGATGTTGTGATAGTTACGTCTTTTTTTACTTCTACAACAGCGGTGCACAACCATTTCACTGAAGGGAACCAAATCCAGACCTACGATTTTGTTAGGGGGCGGCACGAAAAAAATTTTCCATAAGTCAATTGACACGTTTTGTTTTATTGCACTAACGAAGTCTGTTACACAAAATATTAGAGGTGTTACTGAAAGACACTGCCTAATGAAAGGAATCCTTTCCCAGCAAAGAATCAGACACCCAGGTCTTACAGAGTATATATTTCTCCTACGAAGTAGGCGTCATCAGCTCTTATTCAAACAGAATCTGTTACAGAAAGATTGCTAAAAGTCGCACAAAGGATGCTTTGGAGCTGCATACGGCTCTTAGAACAGTGTTTGAGAACCATTGTTCAACCAATAACACCACCCCTGCCAGCTACGATGTCACAATCTTAGTGATTACTAAACCAAAGAAACATCAAAGGCTTGCAGATCCAGTCTGGTGTCGTAACTCGTAACAATCGCGTTCAGCATCCTATAAAGAGCACACGTAAGTCTGTTTGGCAAAACCGTTTGTATCTACGAAGAGACCCGGAGCAGGGGCTACCTCTCAAATAGCCATAGTTCCACCTCCTGTCCTAAATTTTAAACTGAGCTCCGGCTCCTGGTTTTTATTTTGAATTCCGGCTCCGGGTAAAATGCCCAGTTCCGGCGCTCCGGCTCCGTAGCCCTGGATTACGAGGTATTTTCACAAGAATTCTGAACGTGATGTTAGCGTCGTAGTACAATTGCTTAGTTCAGCTATTTAACGTCTTGGTCCAGCTAATTACTACGTTCTTTAAATAAAATTGTTTGATCGACTACTTTGTGTTTGATTTATCATGCTTGGGGGGCATCTGGAGCATCTCTGAAAATTGTTCAGGCGACGAAATTTGTTGATAACCTAGGTTTAGTTTTTGACATAACTTTACAAGGATTTTGGAAAATTTCAATCGCTACCTTTCCATTAATTTATTTTACTCTTCCGAATTTCCGCATGGCTATGGTCGTATAGTTCTACTGTATTTATGATTTAAGTTTTTGTCGTTGTCATAACGACACAGATGAACGCATAGTGTATGTGATTAGTCGCAATTCGGAAAAAATGAACGAAATTAGCGATCGAAACATCTCTGTAGATGTTGTAGCAGTTGCATCAATACACAAGATATTCCATTTGCTAAGGCCTAGCTTGAAATAAACGTAAAAGTTTGAATTGGTAGTGTGTTGGTCACATTATGTTTCGCACTGCTTGACCAGGAGTTTTCACAATGCCGTTTACCTGCTTTTTGGAGCTTCCTGTCAGCAACCAAATGAATTGTAGAATGTGCACACGACGTAAGGTTTTATTGTTTCAGTATCGTCAAACGGACGTTAGTGCTCTTTGTACATTAATTCCTGTGAGTAGCTATACGGGGCATTTCATTTTGGTTGATGATTTGTCAACAGTTCTTCTAGAAACGATTTATCAGGGGAATAAGCGTAATATGATCACCCTGCATAAAAGTGCTTGAGAAAAAATGGTCTTCATGAAAGCGACAGTTTGTAACCAGGCATACCAACTGCGCTGAATTCATGTCCAGAACAAAATACTGTGTATTCTAGTATTCTGTAACTCTGCTTATTTTTTGTGTATACAGGTTTTTTTTAAGGCGTTTTAGGGACCCGATTCGGGTCCCCAGAATTTCAAATCGGGTCCCTAGAATCAGAGAAAATGATCATCGGGATCCCTAAAATCAGAGAAAATCGGGCCCCTAGAATCAGAGAAATCGGGTCCCTACAAATCCAAACCGGGTTCCCAACATTTTCCTTAAAAAAAACCCTGGTGTATATTTACTTTTTCGTATTTTCTGTGTGCACATTCTATGCTTTTCGGCATATAAGTACACCCTTTGTTTTTTCTGTTTTGCTTTTTTTTCTTTTGTACCTCATTAATTAGTTTTTGTAACTTTTTTTACTTTTTTATTACTATTTTTTAATTTTTTTATTTTGCTAAAAATATTCTAACCACACCAAAATCCTTCACTTAAATTCGATCCACTCATCTGTGTACATAGGCATGCGGTT
>JGI24159J19872_10006997_pt1 | contig 14742 bp, 10 predicted proteins | sample Ectturendosymbi4_FD_19872 | JGI IMG/M metagenome (IMG submission 19872) | reverse complement strand
CTCCTTGGTATAACTGACGAACCCACGTAGCTAGCCATTTAGTTATACCTAAAGCAGCTAAATGGTTAAACAACCCAGGAAGCCAAAAATTAGCTGTAAAACTTGTATTGTTTTGACGGTGGTACATCTTCAGTTTCGCAAGGGTGGTGCAACGCCGATGGTGACGTCTCAAGCACTGTAACGCAGCTTAAGTTACAGACTACGTGTAAAGAGTTTTTCGTGGTTTTGATGTTGAGCTGGTGGTAAAACCTCATTCAAATCATGGGATTGGTCAGAATACCACGCAAATGCATTTTGCTTGTGAAAGTTGTCAATATCATACAATAGCAGCTTCCTTCAATGAAGTAGTGACCTCTTGATTGTGAGGTAGGAAAAGGTAGGCAGAGTCAATTTGACACTGCTAGTTCCACATCAGCTCAGACGAGGCTGGAGACCGAGTGGTTCTGCGTTTCTGTGCATGGAGACTTGCCAGACAATAAGTAAAAGCAAAATAAAGTATATTACAGATACTCTCATAGAGAAGTAACACCAAGCAAACCTTTTTGAGTTTTAATGAAGTTGTTCTTCGGCGGTAAGTAGCACAGTTGCCAATAGCACTTTGTGGCAGTCGGCCAATTCGATTGTCTGGTCTAGATTCGAATGCCAACGCTATGTAATAAAGCTTAGGCCTACGCCACCTGGTCAACAGGAATGAGCGGACTGTCATATTTCTCGATCCAGGCCTGAATTTTTAAAACCCACTCCAAGACCAACCAAAGTCCAAAAACTTCAACAAATGGAAAGTCCAAGTCCAAATAAAGTCCAAAAAATTAACAAAAAAAAACAACTTTTTAACAACAAAAATGACACAATTCTTTTCTATTAACTCAGTCCAAATCCGGTCCTGATTCTGAATTTTTGAAAAGCTTCAAAATCCGGATCCAATCCAAATCTCAAAAAGTCGTTATAGTCCGGATCCAGTCCAATCCAAGTCCAGACCAATGCTCATCTCTGCTGGTCAATAGAGCTTTACTAAAATGGAAAACTACATTAAAGTGTTTCCCTTAGTAATTTTACTGGTATGTGGACCACAGTATTGCCGAAAAACAAACAGTGAAGTCAGTTTTGTAAGTTCAATTGTTTTTACAGTCAGCATCTCCTTCGTGAAAATTGAGGAAAACAGACTTTTGTGTTTTTGAAGTAACTGGTGGTTGTGGACCTGTGCTTTTACAATTTCAATTCACTGTGGTTTATACCTTCAAACAGGTTGTGTTCCTAGAAGGTCTCAAAGTTAGATTGAAATTCCAGAAGTTCCCAGCACTCCTAAACTATAGAAAAAATATTTTTTTGAAAACCGTTATTGCGCAAGCACATGCCTAACTTTGCTTCTCTCTCTTGTTATTGTCAAAACAACATTTGCGCAAAATAGATCTACCAAATATTATCAAGTAAACAAAGGCACCTTAATGTTTTCATCGATTTTGGACGAGTTTAAAACATTTGGCCAAATTAACCTCAACCTGCTGTGAAATTTCTAATTAGGCTTAATTTTCTTAGGCTTGTGCACATAAATATGTTGGTGAGTTAATAAAGTGGGACACTTTCCTTTCAGACCGCTTCGCTTTAAATAATGGTCGGAAGAAAGGACGTGACTTTCAGGTCTGTATCTGTTTGCTTTTCACCTAGTTAAACTCTCATTTCAGCAGGGCTTAACCAGAATGAAGGGAATATACTGAAAAACATGTTTTTAAATCACCTGTTTTTATCTGCTAGTATATCTGCGTTTGGCCTCAAGATTAGTGGTTTCTAACACCGTTAATTTTTTGTTCCTATAGAGTGCTGACAAAAAATTTTTTGAACTGCGAAACAACACTTGGTGTAGATTTTCTTAAACAGATAGACAGTTCTTTGCAGCAAATTTTTGTTTAATAGAATGGGTCCAGAGTTTGTTGATAAAGTCAAATATCTTGGTGTACTACTTCATACCTAACTTTGGAATGCACATGACATTCAGAAACAAGGGATCCTTTACTGTATAGCTTTCAGGCTAAGCTTACTCTTTGCTTAGACCTCTACTGTAGTAATAAATTCTTTATTTCTTGTGTTTTGGTCTGCTGTGTGCCAAAAAATGCTTGCCTGTTGTGGTACAGATACGTGCATACGACAGAGCATTGTCTATAACACTGCTTATCGAATTCTGCATTACATGCCCATAAATGAAAATGTCCATCAACAACAGGTTACTAATCAGTTAACCTGTTTCGTGTAGACATTTTTTGCCTTGATTAACAACAATTTTTAGGCGTTTTTCAAGTAATGTGTAAATATCCGTTCATTTCAAATGACTGATAGTTGTACCAAACCTTCGTTTTCTCTCACTTTGCAACACTTTTGTGCGACAATGACCAATAGCAATGTAGCCATGTGTCATGCATCTTTTCAGTGTTGACTGCAGGTACAATCTAACACCTGCCCCGTGGTGCGTGATGATTAAACCGGGACAGTCCCGGCCAAACCGGGGACGTATGGTAGGTCCAACCTTAACCAAAATCTAAAACCTCAACCTAAATCTAACTTCAGGTTCATTCAAGAAAGACCATTTACTATTCCTTCTTTTCACCAAAAGTGCCGCCCCCCCGAAAAGTGCCGCCCCGGGGCATTGCCCCCCCCCTTGTTGGGGCCCTGTTGGTGTACTGTATATTTCGCTATCGCGCTTATGCCGCACCTGTCATTGAAATACCGCTCTGTTCAGTGCTACGACTGGGGAAATTCCTTGAGTAAAGTCGAATTTGCTTCCACGCAAAAATGACACAAAAGCCGTTATCTGATATCTTTTCCACATTCCAGCGCATTCTCCGCGCAGTTGACAACTCTCACTACAGGCTGCGCGCGGTTACAAGCCCTTGCTACTTCACTTAGTCTTTAAACTCCTGTTGACGGCAGTTCAGTAAACTTTACTTTTGGTGTCTTAACACCTTAGCTGCCGGTATGGTTTTAACTTAAAGAACAGCAGTTCTAAATATTCAGGCAAAAAAGGCTTTCAATACTTGATTAATGCTGAGCAGAATTGTGTCAAGCGGTGAAATTTTAGAACAACTCATGGTGCCAAAGATAGTTTGGGGAAAAGGCTTAGGCCCTTTGCCCCAACACAAATTACAATTACGTACATTCTACGCAACTTGCGTAGGTCTACAAAATGACTTACATGCTGCTTGCCCAATTGCTCATGTTTTAAAATATTTTCGTTTAAATGTTTGAAATAAATTGCACCTTTCATTGTCCAAGAATGATATACGGAAAGGAAAACAGGACGTTGTAATATTGACATACTGATATTTTTCATTCACATCAACACCATACTGGCGGATATAGCTTCTATCATTGTTTCAGCTGGTCTGTTCAAGAGACAATGACAGTGTTCATCAGCACCTACTTCCACTTTCTCTTTCAAAGTAAATCGCATAAATTAGATATTCTGCATTTGCCAGGTTCTGTCCAGACGAGCCATTCCGCGAAACGCAAGAATGTGTTTTTCAAACCTTATTAAAAATAAAAGTCTGCGTTGTTGTCACACTGATATGAGAATGAAAATAACCTTGCGCTGGTAAATTGTAGTTATGAGCTCAGTGGCTAAACGCTGGCTAAAGCTATACCAACTCATTCACAAGAAACTTTGATCAATCGAATATCAAGTATCGAATGTCGCTGCTAAAATATTTTGACAATTAAAGAATTGAAAGATTTTTAAACTTACACTTTATTTACAAAATCTAAGTTTTGATAGACCATTTTTCGAAAATCAGCAATTACGTTACACAGCGCTTTTTACGTTACCCCATTTAAGCAAACACTAAGGTTTTTAGTTGCCCGGACGCACCTCATAAGGTGCAATGGAAATTTAACGTGCATTGAAAAAATTATGTGAAGCAGAATAAATCAACATGAATTTGGACTAACACTCAACATTTTGCTCAATATAACATTTGACTTGCAGTTATACTGAAGAAAATTTTAACTAGATAATGTTATTATTTAGTTTCATGTAATTAATGTGCACATAGACGTTTGTTTTCCCTGCATTTGACAAAAAAGAGAAAATATATCAAACAGAATTAATACAAATTGAATCAGATACCTACAGAACGTTACAATCTTTCAACTCAACTATTGTAAAAAATGAGAACAGTAAACATAAGGTGCAGCAGCATCTATTTTTTAGGAAACTTGTGCTGAAGGCGCTTGGAGGCCAACTGATTCGACATGGAATGGCTAATCGTAATGGCGTCACTTGTTTTGAGCCCTGGCCTCCGGGTTCACAATATGAGGATTTCTGGGTCAAGAGGGGTTTGCAAGGTCCCAGACGTGACAAAAGTATGGAGCGTGTCAGGGGGGTTGCAAATGGCGGCTTGTGCCTAAAATTGCCCCGCAATGCCTAATCACGGTTAGAAAACACAACCAGCCTCTTGTAACGAAATATTATCAGGCAGAACCCTTATCTAAGTACGCTCTCAACTGCAGATCAATCTCTGTGCCGTCAACAACTTGTGAAGCAATTGCGATTTAATCAAAGCACGAGAACGCAGGTTAAAAGTAGAGGAGAACTCGTATGGGGCATCGTTCGTTAAAAAGTGTTATCTGGAAAATCACACATTTAGCACAAGAAACTGCTAAATCTGGCAAATTTGTATATCAAAACAGATTTAGCTGCAAAGCATTCACATTTAGCAGTCATGCATAAACAAAGCTGAGCGTGTCGGCTCTGATGATAGCTAGTTTAGTGTGCCGACAATCCTGACAACAGGTGGTGTGGCATTTAAAGACCCTGGCAGTTCCGATTTTTCCGATTTAGCTGAACCTAAACGTGTTCCGCAGATTTAGCTGAATCTGTTCCGATTTGGTCAAATCTATTCCGATTTATCCAAATCTGTCCGATTTGGCAATTCGTTGTGCTAACGTTGTCCTGTCTAAATTAATACTGACCTGAATTAAAAAATATCGTTCGTATTAGGCGTTCTCTCGCGCTTTACTCGGGCTCATCCGTTAGAGCCCGAGCTGCCCTCTGTAATTAAGCATTTTTAAAAATATAACGCATATCAGATTGGATGTTTCTTTAAAAGCAATGGATTTGCATAGAATATTGAATTTGAATTGCGATCTATGGACAGTTTCCATTCAAGAATAATTTCAAACGAACGATAAATTGTCCAGTAACTCGAGTTAATATGAATGAGCCTAGTACGCGGAGGATTGACTGGGGTTACCAATGCTCTGTGAGGTATGTTTCACAACAATGAACGATTTCTCATGAGAATTTCTTATTCATTGTTACGTAAAAAACGTCACAGAGCAACGATAGTGCCAGCCAGAATGAAAGCAAATGAAAATTTCAATGACGCAGGCGTCGAACGGTTGCGTTCAGTCAGTGCAATCGCGATTTGTGGATCAGTTTGCTTTGCGAAGCTTTTTCTATTGCTAGTTTCACCTTTAAATTACAAACGAAAGCCGACATAGTGCTCGGTATAAAGAATAAGTCATTTGGGACTAGAAATATTGCGAAATGTGTGATGAGCACGAGTGGCGCTGTTGACTTGGAGTCGCCTGCGTTTCCCATGCACTTCTGTGCTGCGTTTTTTAAAATCGATGCATGTTTCTTCAAGAATTATGCTTCATGAGTGTGCATTTTATGCAAAAATACTATATTTGGGCATTTTTTAATCATCCTCGGAGGATGAATTACTTCTCTTTGAAAAAGGGCTTTGTCTTTCAAACAGTTGCCAGAAAGTTTTCAATAGGGGTTTTACGTTTGTGCAGGGGAGGCTTGACATTGTAAAACGTGACAAACTCAACTGATTTATAATGTTTCATGTTTCAATTTGGGGAGGCTTGGAGCTTTGTTTGGGAGAGGCTAAGCCCACTAAATCCCCCGTGGCGACGGGACTGCAGAAAACGTATGTTAACCTTAGCTAACACGGCCAGCACATACATACACGCCAATTAGCGAAAACAACGCAAATAACAGTAACTCAAGGCTATGCAAAGCACGCAACGCAATTGATGTATGTCGCATGTTGTTGATTCCCACAAACCCGATCTCCCGAACACGCCTTCCGGTCCCCAGTGGCGTAGCAGGGCCTGGGGCCTTCGGAAACGCGGCGACACCTTCTGGGGGCGGGGAGCTTTTGTCAAAAAGTGCAATTTTTTGAAAGTAGCTTCATCAGTTTTTGTTTTGGAAACCCTGGACTAAAAAACTAGGAAATGTGGTTGTGGAGTGGACAATTTGATAAAGCGCTTACTCAAAAGTCAAATCCTGGCGTGTGCTAAAGTACCCTAAAGTAATCCTGGCGTGTGCTAAAGTACACTTGTATTTGTCTTGAAATCAGACCTTTTTAGCATACGTTCTTGGGGGACAGCCATTTCTCCCCATCCAAGTCAAAAGTCCTTTGAACAAACGACAGGTATGGCATTCGGCCGCAGGCTAGCAAACCTTACTAGTCCCGCAGTTCGATATTTATGTTGCCCCCTCCCTCAAAATCTGATAAAAGAAGCCCCTTCTAGAAATCACGGTAAAACACAGCTAGTTTCCTTCTTATATCGTTAGGTCCGTAGCAGCGCCCAAACAGCACATTACATCACTTGCAGCTATCGGCGCAGGCGACGAATATTTTCTTGGCACATCTTATGCTGTTGTTTAATGATCAGAGGGTATTTTCAACACACAAGTACTACAAGTTGTAACCTAATCGTCAGGTGGGTTGATCAACAGAGGTGAAGTGAAGAACTGTGCAAAAGTAGGGTAGCTCAGTTTCAATAGCATTGCTGTTTTTCTGTATGACGTAGCGGTATCAGAAAACAACATTCTTGAAGCAAGAATGTGACGTTAATTGGTGTGTTTGCAATGCACGGTTAATTTAGAGTTCAGATTGTAGGATTGAACTGTAAAAATCGTGAATCAGTGCCAGCCGATAGACAATGTGGGGTTTCTATGAAGTTTGTCTCCTTTGTTCAATGGTACACTTGACATTTGCGATCATAGAAAACTCATTTCAAAAGAAAATCTTAGAAAAGATGCTGCTCTCATTTTGATAAGTTAGAGGCGATGAACCTTAGTCTGAAAACCTAAAGCAAGGCCAAACAATATGTTACGATTGTGGTGAAGGCTTGAATTTAAAAGGGACTTCAGCCGAAACAGTTATACAACTTGGCTATGGCTATTCTAAATAAAGTTGTGTTGGAGACCTTCTATTCCAACATCTCATACCGAAGAAAAATATGAAACGATTACTTCAAGAAAACAACTGAAGACTACGAAGATTAAAAGTTCCACTAGATCAGTGTTTCTCAAAGTGGGCGGAATCGCCACCTTGGGGGCGATTTTGATCGGCAAGGGGCGAAAAAACTAAAGGGGGCGATAGGGGAGCGGAACAACGCAAAGAGGGAGAAACTGCTCAACCACTAATCGATCATTGAGTTAACTTCAGTAACCCACTGTTATGACAGGTTCAAAGGCGTACGCAAGAGGGGGTGGGGTTAAAAAAACCTTGAGCTTGATATTTTACAAAAACTTTATTACCTTCGCAAGGAGATTAATTGTTTTCGCATACTTTTTGCTTGCTAATTTGTCGACTTAATGCAAATACCACGGATTGAATTTGTATGCAAATTTCAAGGAACATTGTAAATCGGCCAAAAAGTAATAATTAGTTTTCGGTAGGAATCTGGGTTATCGTCTGGGCACAGAAACCATCTCACCACTTTTTGCAGACCTTTCGTCCACTAGGCTATGCATGTTTAAGATTGTGTTCGGCGATAGTTCACTTTATCTGAAAAGTTGCATTTCTTTTGTCTGCTAAGGCTGATCAGCGCAAGCGCTGACCGCATTGGCTGCATTAGGCCTACAAATTTCTGTAGCATGATAGAACTGTTGCACGAGCTCAAAAACAGCAGATTTTAACATAGAAGCATTCAGGCATTTATTGTGTCTCAGCAGGAAAAAAAGAATACTAAAAGTTTGCTGGACTTCTATAAATAACAACAAAATCGAAAGTTTTCTTGCGTACTTTATCCGCATTCTCAATTCTTAAGTAGTTTAGCAAGATTCGATTTTTCAAACCGTGGTGTGCGCCAGCCAGTCCACCAGCACTTACTTTATGCTCGACTGCTCGTATTCGAAAAGGCATTAGCGCAGCCTCATTTTTCCGTTGTAAATTGCTCTGACGAATTGATAAGTGTGGTACTCCCTGTTTTAACGCGCCGCCTCATATTTTTGCAGTTACGAACTGCTGCATCGTAGCGTTGGGTGCATTTTCCTCGGATAGCCTAACTTGGAGCGCTAATAGTTTATATTGAGTGCAGTGACACATAAAATAAGGGGTGTGGATGTATAGAAAAATGTGCATATTATGTCAACAAACTTCGCAAAAACGTTGGTTTGGAAACAGGACTATGACGTCAAATTGTGACGTCACAAACAGCGCACACCAAATCCAAATGACTAATCTATGCCACTGAATGAAAACCTCCCCCATGAAAATTTTCTGCGTACGCCACTGGACCGGTTAGTTTCTTGCAAATTTTAATTTACTGTGATAACTTCGTTGGAGTTTATTGCTAAAGCAATTTATAATGACCGCCATCACCATCGTTTTTTGAGCATTTTTACAGCGCGTTTCTCCTGAATGACCAACAAGGACCTGCAGCATGATCACTGCAGTTCAATTTGCAATGCACCGATGATGATAACAGGAGTTATCGAAACGTTTGCAATACGTCATTTGTGCCATTTTTCTTTGGCCGTGATTTTCATTATAAGGCTATTCAGCAATTCCGCTTTTCGTGTGCTAAAGCAATTTATCTGTTGAATTTTTCCTTCGGATCGACCATGTGCCCGGACACAGTGTGTGCAGTGGGGATTCCCCGGATACAGTGTGGATTATTCCAAGCCTGCGGAGCCGTCGTAAGAATGGTACAACTCCCGCTACGGAGTTTTTCTTTTCATGAACATGTCTCCGACTCCAGCTCCGAAGCTCTTGGTTTTCATGAGTGTGGCTCCGGCACCGGAGCTCTTGNTTTTCATGAGTGTGGCTCCGGCACCGGAGCTCTTGGTTTTCATGAGTGTGGCTCCGGCACCGGAGCTCTTGGTTTTCATGAGTGTGGCTCCGGAGCTCTCTTTTTTCGTGGCTCCGGCTCCTGTTCGCTTTCACACATTAATATTTTAATTGTCTTGGTGTGCCTCAAGTTGAATGGAAAATGAATTAGATATAGTGCACAAAAATACGATAATACACCAAACCTTTTTGAGTAATTCCATCTGGTAGTTTTTCACAAGCAGCGCTCTTACCATGAGGAAATCAGCGAAAAAAACAGAAATCACAGGTTCAGACGATTCAGAGAACATTTACTAGCAGAAATGTAACTCACGATAACGGCAATATAAACAATTTCTGGAAAGGTAATCGCTGATTTTGTCGTCAATGCCTGACGACCTTTGTTATTTCTTACGACCAGGATCAAGAAAATGGCTGTTTAGAAAACTACATTTTGTGTCCGAGTATTTAAATACAGACCAGTCCCAATTTACGAATTGTTTTGCACCCGTTGAATGCTTTGCCTGTTGCAGTCTTGACAATTCCAGCTCACAGCGCTGCCTGGGCAAATGTATGACTTCTAGCAAGAAATTCACATTTGTCTTTTTAAAAATAGCTAAAAACTTGTGATTTTTCATCTTTTGCGCTCAATAAGCAGTGATGAATCACAAAGCAAAGCACAATTTACCATGCAAAGCTTTGGAGAAAATAACACTGGTTACCGTGCTGAAAACATAAAATTTGTTTCCACAGATGAAAACTTCAAGAAAAGTCCACATTTTCTTAAGCAGCAAAATCTGCATCTGAAGTAATAAGCAGCAAAATCTGCATCTGAAGTAATAACGAGCCTGTGTGCTTTTCAGAACAAAACATCGCAATGACAATACCTGTAAGCGCTAAGGAATTGGAAATCGAAAATGACCCAAACGCGCGAGAGTACAGCTTCGCCTTTTATCTGCCGAAAGAGTTCCAGGAGAATCCGCCGGAGCCTTCAAATCCTTGCGTATTTTTGGAAAAACGACCGGAACAAACTTTCTACGTCAGGTTTGTTGTCAGATGCGTGGTTTAAAGTTTTTGCTGTTTTGCTACACTGGTTTCATTCCACGAAAGAATCGAAAACTCAGGTTTTGCTCTCAAACAAATTGTGCTTTGAGAATATCAAGCGCGTGAGCAAAGATTATATGAAAATGTTCCCTGATCTTCTTCTACGTAGGTTGTAAAAACTTAAAAAACATTGCTCGGTTTTTAGCAACTTTACACAATTTTTTGGTTTGTAATCGCAGCTTACAAATTCGTGTACCTCTTCACAACATCCCTAAGTATACTGCATATGATTGTCAAACAACAAAATGCTTTTTGTCTCAAACATGCCTGGGTTAAAAAATATTTTTATGTTGTTGCTGAATAAGCGTCACTGCTTTCACGATTGCAGCACACGTTCGACTTCGCGAAGTTATTCGTAATTGTCATGCGGACCCCGCTCTGCGCAATAGTTTGTCCTCCCCACAATAAGGCGTGCGGGATCTTACGTCGTCCTATAGTGCGTCGCGCTCGCCGCCACTGTGCTGTCCTAACGCTTCGCGTGCGTGCAGGACGTTCGGCGGTCGTCCCGACGACGCCGCGGTCAAACAGCACGAGGAATCCCTCTACGCCGATCTTGAAAGGAACGGGGTCAACCTGTCGCAAGTGGACAAGAAGTCGATGATCTTTGCTCAATACCAAAGTCCGTTCAAACTGTTCAATCGACGCAACGAGATCTGGGTCGCTGCCAAAAGTTCTTAAGTCTCGTTTGATTGAGCACGACGCATAAATGTATGCAAGACACCTCAGACCCAATAGCTTGCCTAAGTTCAAGTGTATCAAGTTCGGTCAAGGAATGTTCACGTTCACTTGCTAAGAAAAAAGATGAATTTAATGTTTTACCTTCTTTGCTGTGTATCTACATGTTCCTCACAAAATCCAGCGAAGAATTGTTGATTATTGCGGCAGTGTTCAATTTTATTTTGTTCATCTGTTAAATAATTTGACAAATCTACTAATGAAGGCTCTTTTGTGTTATCACCTTCGGAGTAACGTTTGAATGCTTATACCAGCGCAGTGCTGAACTTTGTTGTTATTAACTGTTAATGTACGTAAATGTTTTTTTGTTAATTTATAGAAATACTGCACAGTGCAGTGAACACTGTACCTATTAATATTGTGTTCGACCATATTTGCTCTTGTACCCTATTGTACGTGCCAGACACAAGTCAGCTTGTGCTTCGTTCGCCTGATTCCGACACTTCAGGCCCGTATCCAGGTCTTCAGGTTTGGGGGGATGCAAAATACATATTTAGGGGTGAACGATTTTCGTTTTTAAGATATACTGTATTTCAAACAGCTTTTTCTGGACACAACAAGATGTGGCCTGGGCTGGCCTGCCGGTGCCTTATCACGTCCAAGTCTCGTCAAGTAAACAAACATTTGTCAGTGTTGAACATTTCTGTTCTTAGTTTTGAAAGCAAACGGCGGCTGCGCCGAAGATTCGAGCGAAAGGCGCGGGTGTTTTGCTTCTTCTGCTTCTGTCGATCACCGCAAAAATGATTTCACAGAAAGAAAAACGACCCCGCCATTAAATGCGACATTTTTTGCCAAATCGGGAGGACTGTGTGGTACCTGAAGAAAGATTGTTTGCACGATTCCTGGGCGAGATTCTGTGTTTGGAACAAAACACCGCCTCAAGGCAAACTGTTCCAAAACTGCATTCCAACTTTTTTGTTTTTCCATTGAAACACTGTAGATATAAAGGCGAGAATATTGTAGAAACACATACAAAAAAGAAAAAAACACGCGCCCGCATGAACCGTTCACTGCGCAGACGCATTGGTGGAATGCTGGAAAGACACCAGGGTGAGCTTTGTCCCATCGTTTTAGTGGTAGGAAGGCAGTCTTTGCAATAGACTCGTTAACGACTGTTGGTGTAATGTGATTCAAAACGTTTTGTTTTAAAATCAGCGGGAAGACGTGCACCTCTGTGTATCCTCAGCTATGTCTCTGGTTTGCTTGACCAACATTACTCGCCTCGATATATCGGTTAGCAGGTGTAGCGACCTGTGGATGCAATTGACATAACGCCACTGTGTGCGACCTGGTAGAAATGAAGTTAGTTCTTCTCCAGCCAGTTTTGTAAGAAAATAAATTAGTCAAGGTATTAAGCCCGAGGTGCAAAACCATGCTGCCCTGAACATGTAAGTTAAAATATTTGTTAGGTGGCCGTGCTCTAATAAAATTCATCTAGCCTTCTGCATGAAGGTACTTTGTAGAAAGGCAGCCAAACAGACGTGTGGAAGTAGGTTAAGCCCAGCGTGTAAAAGCAATGCAAAAAAAGTGTCTTTAACTCTGTGGCGGCCAACAACAGCGAAAAGGTTGTGCGCCCTTGTTTTAAGCAATCATTTACATATATGAAGGTATGAAACATTCATTTAGATTGTAGATGTGCTTCAGTAGCTTATCTCTATATTTCCACAATTATTTCTTGTTTATGCAATTCAGTTTCTAAAACCGTTGCCTACAAAGCCTGAGCGAACCAACACCCTTTGTTGCAATAGTTACGTAACAAGCTCCGTTGTCTATTGTATCCCGAACAATTGGCAGCTCGCCACATGAAATCGGACGCTTCATTGTCTCGTAGTGTTCCCTAACCTTCAATGGCAAGCTACAGTTTTCACGAAGATTCGAGCAAGTTTCTGAAAAGCGATATTTTCGATTTAACCTGTACGCTCTCGCAGACATTGCTTTGGCTTTTTTTGCAGTTTTAGGATGTTTTCGTAACCAGCTCAGTGAGGGATTGCATGCAAAGCAGTGCCCGAATTTGATAAGTTGCAAAGACTGTCAGAGATCGATTCAAAATAATCATTAGTTAGCCACAGCTAAAGGCAATAGACAATGTAGATTTATGATTAAACCATTGCCAAATACATTGTGCCAAAAGAAATCAAGGAACTAAAATTGTTTGATGTAAGTTATGCCCCATGAAAATTCAAATGCATAAGCGAAATAACCCTCATCCGAATTTCTGAGTTTCGAAAATTTTAAATCATACTTTGGTTAGAAAAAATCTTTCACAAGTTGATTTTGTGTCACTGTGGGGGGGGGCCCGTGTAGTGCACAGTTGAACGTTGCAGGCCACGAAGAACAATCCTCTACTCAACGTTGACATTGCTTTATTGGCAGTGACGTATACGTAGGTTTCTGTAAAACACAGAATTTAGGAATGTGCATAAACTGTCGCATTACCGCAGGATTAATGTCAAGTGTGCAAAGGAAGCAGTGAAGTTAAGTTGATCACGTTTTCCTCGAGTTTTGCACTAAAATATTGTGGTGATATTCACTTTCCTTCCATAAAAATAATTTTTGACTGAGCTAAATTATATCATGAAAATCAGTAGTTCTTAAACTTCATTGTATAAATTGCCCCTTGGAAAATTTCAAAAGTTAAATCTACTCCAACATAGGTGTAGGAGCCAAAATAACGCATTTCATTTCATTTTGGGTGCATTTTTTAAAATCAAAACACTTCAAGCAGCACTTTTGCCTAAATTTCCACAAACGAGCCCAAAAAATAAAAAAAGAATAAAAACGTCTGCACTTTGATTTCGGGCGCCATTTTTGTAAAAAAATCAAAGCACATAAAGCGATTTCGCAAAGGTTTTCACACATTTTGCCCAATTTCCACTGATTTTCCCGGATTTTAAAGGATTTTCACCAAATCAAAACTTCTGGGGGTGCGCTTGCACCCCTGCCTCCTACACCACTGTGTAACTCCAACGAATTTCGTTTCACTTTTTCCGCCCGATACCTTCCTCTATATCAAGGGCGTAACGAGGGGGAGCAAGGGGGCACAATTCCTCGGCGTCGAATCACTAAAGGGGCGCTAATTCACTGAGGGGGGGGGCGAATGCCGCATAAAGTCCCAACACTGCCACAAGTACTTTCTTCAATACAGTAAATTTGCTTCCGTAAGACCTCCATTTCGAACATGGGGGCGCTGTAGCAGTCACGCTAGCGCGACCGCTACATGTGAGCAAAGACGGCCAAAGCAAGGAGAAGGGAAAGACCAAGCAAGCCACACTTATAAGTGACTTCCATGCACATGGAAGTAAGAGTCTCTTTGACCGATTCGTCTGGTGCGGAATTAACATCTATGACGTCACAATCCATCTTTCCCGAGGTTCGAGGATCAATCGCCACACTGAAGGTGTGCGAACGCAACCGGGCCGCACACGCTTCAGCGCCAAACTTGCTTCTTTCCCCGGGCGCCATCTAACTTCGTTACCCCCCTGCTCTATATTCCTAGCAAATTTGTAGGGTGCTAATGCTAACCCCATAATTTTCAACCGGGGCCCCGTAGAAGATTGTCAAGAGTGTTCGTCTGTTCAGCAAAAATTTCAATAAAGCAGGAATGTCGCAAGTTTGAAACATCACAAGTTTAAAGACAAAATGTTCAGTTATAACAGCACAAGACGGGCCTATTTTCTAAGTGCTGTTGTTAGATACAGCATTATTTTTACAGGTGGGTTCGCATCTTTGCCGTATCAAGGACAGTAATAACAAATCTCACTCGTTTGTTAAAACCGCCCTGCTTACTTCTGATACCTCCTTAAATATATGGCTAGCATTAAACACAGTTATCCTTTTCTTG
>JGI24159J19872_10006996_pt1 | contig 14742 bp, 8 predicted proteins | sample Ectturendosymbi4_FD_19872 | JGI IMG/M metagenome (IMG submission 19872) | reverse complement strand
CACACAATCAACGCAACACCACCGGAGAGGTTGCAACAACATCCCCTCCTTTTTACAACGAACCGCACCGATCGCACGTTCTTTGTGTGAAGGTTGAACTCGACACGACCTCCACATCCTGGTCACAGCACCATTTTGTTGCGATCGGAAATCCCGAGCGGCATGTGCGCAGAGCTTGACACCGTGGCAGCAAGCAACAATAGAGATCATGCTCGCAATCTCTCTTACTATTGCTTACTCGCGCTACGAGGTTGCAACAGCTGTATATGACCCGGCAAAGACTGGATTACTCAAGAGTAACACAGAAGATTCTGTGTTGGAGTGCCGGAGATTTCTCGCTACTTAAAACGTTTTCTGTTGTGTTTCAATGCGCCGAGAGCAAATATGAGCGCGAAAGCCGTCGGCAACAGAGTGTTTCTGCTTCGAACCCTAAGTGAAATGTTCGGAGCATGTTAAATTTTAAAAACGTCGAAAGGGAATGCTGGCCCGCGGTCGCCTTCACATGTCCAACATTGGCCCTTTTTGAAAAACAATTCGGATGCCACTGGTTTAGAGCAACTGTGATGTTATCTGAAGCTTAACTCATCGATTAATACTACGGCAATCATTCGCGCTCGGCTAGCATGTCCTGCCATCAGGCTGGTTGCGCAGCAATAGGTGCCACGCGGCGTGCCACTTCCGCTAATTCACTTACCCAACACTGACTCATGTGTTACGTCACAATGCGTTAGATAATAATTAATGAGGGCTGCCGCATGATTAGCAGCTGGGCTGGCACGGCATCCAACGACTATTGCAATGCGGCCCTGCAGTAGCCAGCAACACGCACTCACGCTATCGGGTGGCTGGTTACAACGGCGTCGATTTACGTGCGCAAGTGGTTGCTGACCTGTGGGATGAGCACGACAATTGATATGCGGTGGTTTTTCAGGCGATACGCGAGCGGTTGTTGGGACATATGTGAAGTCAAGGTTAAGATAAATTTACATCCATTGTTGTTAACGTCTTATTCCGATATTGGATTACCCCGTAATTAAACGTCAGCTACTTCTAGTTATATTAAGCAACTGTTTTCGCTCATGCCAAGCAGTTACGAGCCATCGCAGCAATTCGCTTTTTCAAATTCATTTGTCTGTTTCGGTAATCGCAAAAACAATAGAACAAATTAAGTTCACCTGGAACAGGTGGTACGCAGTAACCGTAAAAATACACTGCGTGGTGGTTCGCGATCACAAAAAGGTTGAGAAGCACGCGGTCGCGCACTTGCGTAACAATCAAACAGCTGCGCTTGCGAGCGCCTGTGACCGCCTCAGTGGTTTCGCTTCCATTCTTGCAGTTTTGCAGTTTTGGTTTAGGTTGGTTGGTACAACTGCAACTTTCCCGACATCGCTCTTCGAAGTTCAAACCAAAACCGCGCAGCCGACTTCAGTGGAGCGTGACAAACGAGCGCAAGTGGAGCGTGTCTAACGATCTAGTTTTTCTTCGTGAATGGCGTGTTCCGTGCCAGCGCGAGGCGATATCGCTTGCCTGTTTCGAATGGTCGATCAAATGCTACAATAAGCGGGCAGTATCGCCGGTTAACAATGCAATCAGCATCAACTCTCGCGAATAAACAACTAGCAAGCTGCGGCGTCGATTCTTCGCTGCGATGACACGACGCGCGCACTGCTGGCTGAGCAATATTTCAGCTAAAGTAGAAGGCCAAAGCGCAAAGGGCGTTCGAGGACATCTGGAATGCGCTCAACACAAGGAATTGTTCTGCTTGCAAAACAAAACTACGAGAAATCAGTCAACCCCCATCCGCTGCCTATCCTGGCACCAGTCCCTTCGCAACGGAAGACTTTTGGGGGCTTAGCCCCCCAAACAAAGCTCCAAGCCTCCCCAAATTGAAGTATGAAAAACTATAAATCGGAGTCGGAGTCTTTATCAAATTTCAGAATGCAAAGCACCTCCCAATGAAAACTTTCTGGCGGCGGTTCTGCCTGGTACCCGAACTACCAGCTTTCATCACAGAAGTAAATTTTCGGTTGTTTTGTTTTTTGTTTGTCGTTAGAAGACAAAAGCTTCCTGTTTGATATGAGCGGCATGTCGATTTCAATGCAGCGACTTTACCGACCCGCGCTTCCTTTTGTGACGCTAATCGCCCCGTCGCGTCGGAAGCGAAAAGCAAGTAATGCATACGACTGATCGAATAGCGACGGATGCGGCTCGATACGTAACTTCCGTAAAGGACCGTCACTTTCGCAACAAGGCAACGCGAACCGAACGCGCGCACGACCGCGGCGGCGGGAGCTCACCGAGTGCTTCGTGCAGATACTTCATTCCGACCAGGCGGAGAAAGGCTTCCACCGACTTTGTCCCTATCGTGTTCTCGCGGAAGATGAGACTCTCGTCTTCGACTTTGTCCACTTCGAACATCACCAGTTCGTTCATGTAGTCCTGGAACACAACCGACGCAATCACAGACAAGCGGGCACTGGCTGCCGGCAACTAGCCCCAGGCCTCACGAGATTCTTGCGATTCGAACCCGGTTTCGAGTAAAAATCCGATGCATCGTCAACCAGTAATACGTGTCAGACTGATGGCGATTTCCCTTCTTTGCATTCGAATACATTTGAGAGATTACGCGAGAACATGTGCACGCGGCGTGCAACAATCAAAATGTGCACGCGGCGTGCAACAATCAAAATGTGCACGCGGCGTGCCAACAATCAACAATAGACGATTTATTGTTTTCAAATTTCGTGACTCGCCAGCAAGCAGCAGTGCGCTTCACTTGCGCGCAAGCGAAAAACCCTACAACCAATCAGCGCGCGCACAGTTCCTTCTTTTCGGCGACGCCTCATCAAAGCTGTGGCAAACAAACCGACTGCAGACGCACCTTATACGAACCGGTCGCGTACATCACGTTGACCAGGATCTTGGCGATCTCGTCCTTCTTGGCCACGGGCAGCACATTGCCTAGAGTCTTGCATATGTCCAGGTAGTGATGCGAGACGTGCTCGGCGAAGTCCTTGTACTGTTCGGACGGCAGGACCTTGATCGAGAGGAAACGGGCCTTGATCCGGACCGCCAGCGATTCACCGGCCTTGTTCTTGCTGTTGCCACTCGGGGTGGAGAGCGTGTACCTGGGGGAGGAGGAGGGAAGCAAACGCTCAGCGCAATAATAATAATGATAAGCGCGGCAGGACGCGACCCGCATCCACCAGGAAGGGACAGCGCAGCCTCGTCGCGCGTGGGGCGCGTGCATTCAAATGCGACCGGCTGCTGACCGACGCGTGCTATGAGCCAAGCAGCTGGAAACCATGTGGTTTGAACGCTTTTGAAAGAAAACACTGCAATGGCTCGCCGGCGAAACTCAGGTAGTTTTTCAACGAGGTGCATTGAGTTTTAGACGTAAACGACTAGCTCATCATGTCAAGCCAAAAACGACTATCATCCCAAACCGTACAGATGCAGACAAAAGACGGAAAGCTTTGTGTGTCAACGACGGAGCTCACACGGTAAATATTTAGCGTGTAAGTACAGACACGCATTGTAAACTCTCTCACTCACAGGATCCCGGGCGACACTCACCATTTTTCAAGACACTGCTGATTGACTAGGCTGCGAACGGAAAGGTTAACCAGACCCATGTAGTCCTTGTCCTTTTTCTTTTTCTTGTCGGAGTCTTTATACACGTGAACAGTGATGTCTTCCACTTCCGGAATGGAGCTGAACTCGAACTGCTCGCCCCAGAAAACCGAGCTGAGAAAAATAGGGGGGCGATGGTTTTGCAGCAAACCAGACATCGGAAACAAGTCGCTCATGGTTCACAGCGACAGCATCGTAGCACAAACTAGGAAAGCGACACCCGCTTTTATTACGCGGTATTGAGTTTATGTCATTAACGTGCCATAACCTTGAACGGCTTCCACCTTTTTCCCAATCATTGTTTTTGCTGAAATCACGTCACAAAGCGCATCGCGATCAAGTGCAGCATTTTTTTTCAGGGATGAAGCAAATTTTGTCAAAATCAGCTACAGATTTAAGCTGCAAATTTTTATCAAAATCAGCTCGGTCGCGACAGATTTAAGCTGATAAACAGTAACCTACCGCGGACGCTGACATGCTGCGCTGAAACGATGCGGAAAAGGCTCCAACAAGGCTATTTATTTAAATTGGCTCGTTAAATTTCACTACGAATCACGTGCCGACAACGTAACCTCAACGCAAGTTGCCGCAGAGCAATCGGTGTCACTTGCACCTGCCATAAACTGTTTACGACCGCCTCAACTAGCAGCGTCGATTACCTGTCGTTCTTCAGCTTGGACGTTGTCCGAGCGCACAGCTTTCTGTCCAAGCAGATTTCGCAAAAGTACTTCTTCTTGGCAGCCAGACCTTTGGCCTCTTGCACGAACAATGTCAGCTGGTGCTCTATGCGTCGACAATTGTCCTGCGAAGCGCAATGAGCAGTGAGCAGTGAGCCGCGCTGCGCCGCGTTCGTAAAAAAACAACGGGACACATTGCCCGCAGAAAAGGCGACGCGTGTTTGCCTTAGAAAGCACCACACGAATGGACGTGATAAAGAATCTAATCAATTTTATTCCAGTGGCAAGACCAGGAGAGAGCTGGAAACACAAACACCGCCACACTTTCAATAAATGCACTGCCACTTGGCAATACACGGAGAACTACATCGTCTTTAAAAAGAAACGTGCGGCCCACAGGCGACTACCAGGTATAACTTCGGCTTAGATCTAAAATGCTAAATTTCAACCGAAGATTTAATGACGTTAAAACAAGCAAAGAAAGTAAACGGCGCTAGTGAACCAAGGAGCAACGAATAGCACTTTGATAGCAATCCATTACAGTCTGTCTTCTTTTGCGAACAGCGATGTTAAGGAATCCGGTTATTAACTTTAAAAAAAAAGATTTTCTAACTTCGTTTTATTCCTTCTCGCGTATGAACATAAAGGAGATGCGTGAGTTTGTCCGTTAGCTGCGCGGTCGCGCATGGTGGTCAACCATGGAAGGTAACAAACTGTTCGACACAATATTTATGTCGTGATTTTTATGGTTTAGCTCAGGGGCGCACAACCAGCGGCTGCATGTGGCCTTCGATAAAAATTGATGCGGCACATGTTTATGCACATAATTATGCAATTTAAAATATAGAAGTTATGGTGGCGGTGCATCATTAAAAACTCTTAGTCTGCTGCATGAGTATACAGTACTTAGTAGAAAGAAGGCCAAGCAAACGTGTGGAAGCAGAACAGACGCAATGCAGAATTCGCTGGTGGCCGCAATTCATAAAAGTCAACGTAACGCGGCCGGCAATAGCAAACAGGTTGTGCAGCCCTGATTTAGCTGGTGACGAAGACCACAAGACTCCTTGAATTCATTAACAGAAGATGATTGTCGGTCATGGTCCAGTGCACGTGATATGTCACGTGAATCAGGTCTCAGGATTGCACCGGAAGTCAGTTATCCAGGAACAGTTAGTTAACCCACTTCCGCCTGTTACAGTATTACAGGCGAAAAACGCAGATTTTACGATTTTCCGGTTACGCCACTTCCTGTGTAGAAATTTGTGTCAAAAACAAAGCAGGTGTTGCTTTCGCAACGAGGCTGCCATCATCGGCCGTGGGCACAAAAACGAAAGCTGCGTGTCGTCATCATCACCGTCATCAGCAGCAACACACCGGGCGCTTTTTCTCGGTTCGCACCACTCATCGAAGCAACAACTCAGCGCAACGCCCACGGGTCGCAATGCACTGCATCTCACCAGGTTGGGATTGATCGCGCGGCGCAGCTTCTCGATCCACGCTTCGCGTTCGCCCGCTGAGCTGCAGCCGAAGCACCGGGTTCCTTTCGTGGCCAGGACCTGGAAAAAAGCGGGAAAAACCAATGCGAGAAGATCTGACGCAAAGTCGCGTCAGAGCCCACGCAGTCAACGATGCGGAACAAGCGGCGGCTTTGTTGTTGTTGCTTTTCAGTGTCTCGAACGGACCGCCCCTCAGCAAAAAGATGTGATTTACGCACTTTTCTTTCAAAAAGACTTCCACGAAATTCGAACAGCGCTATAGAATACCACGTATTACTCCTTTAAATGCGTTAAATGAAGGCCTCCTACAGAGAGAGGCTTTGCTTAAACAGTCGGAATTGAGAAATCCAGTTCGTCCGACCACACAAGGCGAGCGTCCCAACGTAGAAAGCGCGGTGTGAGGAAAGCGTGTGTCGTGCCCCGAGGCGCCGCCGCTCGTTAAAACGAAGATAAAGTGCTGTGGAGCGAAAAGAAACCTTGAAAACTTCTTTGACCTGTTACGAAAAACCTTTCAAGAAGTTGCCGGGTTTTCAAAATACTACACGGGGGCATTAAAAAGCGACTTTCACCATTACGCGGCAAACTGTGCGAATAAACATCAAAAGGCACGATCGCGTCATTTCACGCTTTTTAGTGTTTGGAGTCACTCGCAAAGGTGTTTGGTCCAAAGCTGCCAGAGGGGATATGCACCCCCAAAACATCTGGCGCCCTTGCTGCGCGACTTGCCAGCGCAAGCATTCCAATAAAAAGACGTTGTAAAACAAAAACTTTGAACTGTTTCGGAGATTGATGGTTTGCGGGGCTGGTCGAGTGTAAGCAGAGACAACTGTGTGCAGCACTATTGCACTTTCATGGTGACATGCCATTATGGCAGGTGTTCCGCGAAACTGAATGACACAAGTGTAAGTGGAACAGCGCAGCGGGGAACATCAACAACACTCAGGTACAGCTACAAAATTCGTTCTTTGCGTTTTGCAAATTTGATGATTTTCGTAACCCACTTGTTCTTTCAGTTCGACCTGACGACGACAAAACTCCAGAAGAGATCTTATACAGGGGACGAAAGCTGTTACAATCATGACATAAAACAAACGCGCTGTGTTTTCGCACAATAGAAGCAGACGAACGGCGAATGAAAATCTTGCGGCTCGCGGCTAAATCTACTTTTCACGTTGCAACAGCGAAGTTTCCAGTATTCAAAATATTTGCAAGTCGATCTTCAGTTTGTGCAAATTGTTCAATTACTCATCATTTTTAAGCTGAGCTGACCGATAACCATCCTTGAGCGAAAGCAACCAGGCAATGGAAAAGTTAAAAACTCAGAAGGCTGGACTCGAGTTCCAGTGTCGCAAAAACAGTTTTGAAACAACTCCGTTGCGTTACAATAGAGCGGGGGTCTCCAAACTGCGGCCCGCGGGCCAAATCCGGCCTGCGAAGCCGTTTCACCCAGCCCGCGAAGACATTTTGTCAAAAATGAAAAAATAATATATTTACGAGAAACTTGATTTGGTAGAAAAACATATCCCGAAACAATCACACTGCGTAAGATGCACGGTCCTCGAACTGTTGTTTAATGTGTATAAGCATATGTGGCCCACGGATAAAAAAAAAACAGGGCAGGAGACTCATGCAATAGAGTTTTGATGTGATTTTAGAGCTGACGCGAATACCTCGAAGCAGTAATCCCGTCCCAGGATGCTGTGATGCAACGAGCGTACACACGCGTGTTCGAACTCGGATAAGTCGGCGGTCAGATCGATGGCATCTGTCGACTCGATGCTGGGCATGAAGAGGGGGAGGTCGGTGTCAGCGGTCCGCGAACTACTCCCGCCTTGCTGCATCAAGGAACTGTCGTCGAAAGAACAATGCGATCAATCACGACCTGGCCGCTGTTTTCTGAACCCGCTATCGATACGCTGCACAAGTGCGCGACTGGCAGTTAGGACAATTATTGACACACTGATCAAAAAACAATTGGACTACATTTTCCAGCTCTGCTCACGAGCACCAAGCGCCATTCGTTGCTAACAGTGCTAAGTCGGGGTTTGAACTTCGAAGGGTCCCTAGAATCAGAAAAATCGGGTCCCTACAGGTCCATACCAGGTACCGAACATCTTCCTTTAAAAAACCTGCGCTGACCAAAAAACAACTGTACTACATTTTCCAGCTCTGCTCACGCGCCATTCGTTGCTAACAGTGCTGCGTCGAGGTTCTAACTTCGAAGCCCGAGACTTCGTTCACGACAAAGTTTATTCCATTTGTTTTGAAACACATGAATCGAAACACAATGGGCAGTTTTTAACTAATAGTGCCTATGCCATTAAAACGACCGTTTTCCAAGCTGGGATTTAAACGCGGCAATCCATGCGAAACGTCAGATCTAAGTAAGGCATCGCAAGCTTCAAGACAAAAGAATAAGAGACTGAAAGCAGCATCTACCGAGACGAGACCCAAGGCCAGCGCTCGAACGCTGTATGCTAGACACGGGTATTTTGGAACAAAGCTGAATTATCTCTCATCACTGAAAACAACTTTCACTGACAAAGAATAGATTTCAAATGGAATTCTTTCCAAAGTCAACTACAAGGGTTCACGTATTTGACGCGTCCAGGGGATTTATGCGCAGAAGTCCCGCGGAAGGCATTTTTTCTTCCAGAAGCAACATAAAAACGGATAGTAGCTTTTCGGCAACTTACTACTGCAGTAACGTTAGCAAAGCTTAGCTTTTGACTTCTAATGCACCAACTCTCGCGGAATCTTCTATGTTAGATACAAAACCGTTTGAGTTGTCGAAGCGTAAGTATAGTTTTTTCTTTTTCACAAAGGATGGGTTTCCCAATGCAGCCTGGTGGGTGGTCCTCCGCAACTACACGATCGGGCGGTTAGGACGAAGTTAATCAACAACCACTGCGTTCGGTAACGTCGTAAAGTTGCAAACTTCGGGTTCTTTGTCAGTTCTTGCACTGTTGTGGGGCTAAACGCTTTCGACTGCCCACCACAAAGGTCCCCACTCATCAAAACTATCCAGCAATCCACACTACCAACTGCACATGAGCACAGTTACCAAAACAGTTGCAAACTGAGCTGTTGAAGCAACTTACTCGACGCAAGGGATCACCGAGCAGCAAAACAAGCCTCCTTCCAGTAATCTGTGCAGACACAACATTTTTCGCCTGCCGGCTGCACGCACCTGTTTTTTTAAACTGGAAGCCACATCATGCCTGCCTTATTCAACAACACCTACTGACTGCACGGTAGTGCATGGCGTCACGGGATCTGTGGGCAGCAGGTGAAATTTTCAAACCTGTCGAGGACCTGACCTATGCTGTATGAAGTAGTGATCCATTAAACGTTTCCTGGCTCAATGCGCGCTTCATGGCAGGTTGAAATCAACACAAGCCATGCAGGAAGTTATGCAGAGCAACAAGGGGCCCTCAGCAACTGGCAGGCCTTTACTATAAACACGGTGTCAAACGCTTTTACGTCCGCGGCTGCTGGCCGCGCTGCTTGCTAGCGCTACCTGTGCGACACAATGACCGGTGCAGACATATTGAGATGGATCGCTCTTTAAAACTTTGCTATAAAACGGCAACCTGCCTTAGAAGCAATAACTTCTTTTGAAAAAGCAGGCGCCGCAGCAAAGGAAAGAAACTGAATTTGCCAGATGTTAAAAATATCGCACAGGTCAGCTACAAACAGTTTCTCGCGCCACGTGCTTGGGGATTGGGGACAATCGCAAAAAAACACTTCTTCGTTAAAATAATTACAGAAATTGCGCTAACTCTCCTTCGTCCTTTTCGAAACAGCATTCAATAGCTCTTCGTGCGGTAACAAACGTTGACTATCTAAAACTCTTCTCGCGAACCAAGGGTCGTTTGGAAACAGCAACCACGAAAATGTACTCAAAAAAGAAAGCGACTGTCTGGAACGACCACACCAAACTTCGATCTTTAGATTGACTTAAGGTCACCGAAAGCTCCCGGAACCTGTCAAACGCATTTCAGTCGACCAATACGCATGTCTCACTTCATCAACTAGTTGCACTGCGCCAACAACGAATCTGATCCCACACTTGAGCAGTGGCACAACTTGATGCTGGGTCAGTGACGTTCGGGAGATGACCGCAGGCATTAAATACCCTGAGGCAGCGAGGAAGCAAGCAGCAGCTGAATTAGATTAATGACAATTAGCACATCTACTGTAGCTCGTCTTTGAAAATCCAGAGCAAACGACCCAACAATTGCATAAAAAACTCGACCGAATTTGCATTTTTTACTGCTATAAATCTTCTATCGAACTTGAAGAAAAACACTGCTGCTAATTCTATGTTCTCGCCCATGACAACACCCCGAGAGGCTAAAAACTTCGGTTGACAGCAGTGCGTTTCAAACGCACATCTTGTATACGCTTTTGAGCAAAGTGCTATTTCCTGCAAGATAGGATGTCAATATTTTGATGTCGCTGAATAGCAACTTCCCCAATCATCGGCAACCTTTTGCTAACTGTGCGCTGACTTAAAAAAGGTTTTAAAACATTCAGTGCGCCAACAACATATGTATTTTTGTACATGTCAAGGTCAACGTAACTTCTGTGTGAATCATAACAAAATCGATATGCAAAACGTGGAGCTTCTGCATGCAATTAGAAATTGCTTGGCGTGCCTAGTGTGGCACGCGGGCCTTAGGTTGACGATCTCTGAACTACCCTAACCTGCACAATACAAAACAAATCTGATAAGCAGATATCTGCATCTTGGAACCTGGGTTTATTTTTTCGGTCCACAGACCGCACTTTTTTTTTGTAATGACCCAAAATTCAGCCAATTCAGTCACGATTTCTGAAAACGTGGACAAGTGACTACTGTTACGGCGAGTTTTAATAATACTATGGGACAAATGGCCGAAATGTCTCGGCGAAAAAAGAAACCCAGCTTGGAACATCGAAACAGTGAGTAGTAATCTGCTGCCTTTCACGTTGATCATGCCACCGACGGAATGAAACACCTAGTTTGTTCGCAACAGCATACTCTTGAAATGCGGTCAGTTTGCAAGTTCATTGCCTTTAGGTCCAACAAGAGCTAGCTCGACCAAATTTTCAGCTGCAAAAAGTAAAGATAGAAAAGCGAAGGACGTTTAGCATCAAACGCACTTACACAATGTCCATCATAGGATAGTTCTCCTTGCCGCTGGTGAGCTTGGTGCTCTTGCTCCGGCGAACCGAAGGTTGGATTTTCCTCTGAAGAAAGTTCTGCAACGAACAGAGAGTCAGTCACGCAACACCACTCGCTTTAGTAGTCAACTGGTGCGGTGATATCGCAAACATGCTGCGCTGTTTCTCCAGTAACAAGATTCATGACCTACTTCTGACATTGGTCCAACATTCCATACGTAACAAACGTTGCACACTGCCCCACACTAACGTCAAGTGGTGTACACCGCATGCCCAACATTCTATAAGGTTATACCAGTGCTTCCCAGCCTTTCACCGACAAACAACCTCGCAAGGGTTGGTCGCTTTGTTTCGGTTTTGTGCTGCATACCAAGCGAACATTTTCAAGTAGCAGGTTATTCCATAATAGGTGGTATCGTCTTCTTGCTAGCTACTGTTCTATTAACGCTAATACGATTGTAAAAAATGTTTTCAATCAGTTGTGCAACATACTTGGAAACCACCTAATTACCCACTGTTTAGAACACACTTCAGCAAAACGGTAGAGGTTCCGTTGACGCGCCGTGAATGGTACACACACATTGCACCCTGAAGCTGAGGTAGGTCACGACGAGGGTACTCTACAAAGTGACGAAAACGGTGGGGAGTGCGAGCGCATGATGACAGATCAAGACCCTAAACAACTGGTAGGCACTCAGTAGCGTAGCCATCCTGTAACTTTTTGGGGGCCAAGAACTTTGACTTTAAGCGAGGTACAGCAATTCGTTTGGAACACTGCCTCTCAAAGCACAAAATATGCTAGAAATTTAAGAGGCAGTGCGCGCTCTCCCGGGTACTCCATTTCTCTTGCTGTCCAGTGCTGGATAACCTTACAAAGTCTCGTCAGATTACTATTACTGGCATCTCTTTGAGTAACATGTAGGTCAGGGCTACTTACATTTCATCATTGTGAGTTCAACGTTTCCTGAGCTGGCAAACCGTCACACACCTAGTACTATCAAGGGCATACATGGTCAATTTTCACCCGATCCTTGTGACCATCATCGTTTTGGGTTGGCACATAATTTTTGGTAACCGGCAAAGTTGTCCATGAGCCGACAATGTCAACGCAAATAGTCCACTGCCGAGGCTTTATTTATAGTGGAGAAACTAAAAAACAGCACATCGGACGGTTTGCACCGGTGCTGGGATTCAATATACCGTTTGGCAATAACGCTTTGAGTGTAATTTACGCGCACATAATCTCGTTGCAAAATGAACAAAATTGGTTCTACTATGGATCAGAATCACCCACTTCCTTCTGCCACTTTTAACTCTTAGGTAGGTAAAACACTGTTTCTATACCCATGTAAAGCACCGTAGGGTTTGAGGAATCTGCCCGCCATGCAGACTATGGTCTATAGTAAATAATATTTTTAATACAATAGCGCAACCTAGCTGAGTGCAAAACATGACAAGCTACCAACCAGCGCATAATTGCTAGTACCGTACTATCAACTTTGGAGGGTGACTAATACCGGACGTAACATGAGCAATAAAACCAGCACCACAAAAACAGAACTATCATTAAATGCGCTGTTTGTTGGTCGTCTTCGAATAAGTATTTTTTAGCGGAACCAGCGGAGACAACTAAATACAGGTGTCTTGAAATCTGCAGCTTTGAAGCTGAAGATCTCAAAAATATCTGCCTTCTTCCTTCACTATTACGAGCGAAGAGACTCGACAGGTATGCCGCTGATGAGTCACTTTTGCTCATCTTCGAGGTATTGCAATCTTTCGAACACGCCGACTTAACCACATAAAGCCAGGTACAATTTGAAGAAAAGCAGCATTTTGCATACTGCAACATGACAGTTAGCCATGGTAGCAACAACTCCTTTGCAAAGATAGTACAACTTATGCCAAACACCAACACCTTTTGGTGAACGAGCAAATGCTTTTGTTAAGCTCGTACGGTTTTAGACTGCATACGCTTCTGAAGATGCACAGCGCTGGTACGCAGTTAACTAGGACAGAGCAGCAGCCTGTGATGTTCCGTACTTTCGTGGGTTCACGCAATTCGGTCAACACCAGGAGGCTCAACTTTCTCACTTAAAACGAGATAACGTCCAAAAGTGATTTATGAACGTAATTCCAGACTAGTCTGCAGGTTGTGGAGGCTAGCGCGGAACTCAGCAACTACCCACCTTGAGGGAATGGTTTCGTTTCACCTCTGAGCTGCTGCGCGCAATTCCCGGCTGGAAGCCGACGCTCGAGTCTGAAATACAGCGCGGTAGCGAACGCGTGGTGGACCGCCGAAAATCGAAGAACTCGGCGCCGCACTCGCCCGGTTCAAGACTGTCCACCGAGGCAAACGAGTAATTATCCAGCGACCCGCCCACGAGCTGCAAGCCGCTGCTAGCACTCCCGCTCATTCCTGGAGCTTGATGGTGCAAGCGTAAGCTCAATCGCTGATAGTTAGCACGGGAAGCCGACAGGCTTCGCAAGATGGCTTGGCCGTCCTCGGCTTCGAAACTCTTCTTTCGTCCACCTCCATACATCACTGCAGGGCGGTAGCTTCGCGGTGGAAGAGGATGACTTTTCCGCCAAGACTCCGCATCCATTGTTGGGTCACAAAGCGGAACAGGCGAATGTCATTACAAACGAACAGCACAATCAGTCCTCCTTGAGGTGCTTTCTGTCTGACTTGAAGTCGGCTTTGACTACAGTGACGCCGTGCGCTTTCGAAGTCGCACAAACAAACTTCCAATCCACACACCAACTCTCGATCTACTGCCTTCCCTATGAAAAGTGAAGCACTGTTTAAGTTACTGAGCGCGCAACGCAATCTACAGCAAAATGCATCGGAACGTTTACTTACACTGGCCCGCGAGAACAAAAAGTAGGCGTTGATCACAAGAACGCTCGACTAGTCCAAGCGCCTGCATAAAACTTTAGCTGCTACCTATCAACGCACGGCACGACTTCGTGACGCGGGCCGCGAACGTCATAGTTTGTTACAACAGTTTCCTTTAAAACAGCTTCGGTATGCAAAACCTTGAGTGCACCACACAAACCATGGCCCCTACGTTGCTGAACAAGCCGTTTCTTCAACGTCAGGCGAACCTGCAGGATTCAGCAGCAAAACCACGTCGGTGCTGGTCTAAACACCCTTCGTCGCGCGCAATCGTAAGCAGCAACGGCTGGCATTGTCGCGAGCACTCTCTGCCTGTCTCCTTCGCCGCGCATCGAGCTTAAACGGAAGCATTTGCTAGGTGGTGATCGGTTCCTAAGCGACGTGCCGACGGTTTGCGGCCGCCGAACGTGCACGAGCAGCGGTGAAACATGAAACCGCTCTTCTGCCTTTGCACAGCGCGATGCCGATGATGCTGCGACGCCGCCGCTAGAAACGAAGCTAACGCCTGACATGAATGCTCAGTTATCGTGTCGTAAACAAAAGTCACGATCGATCAACGCAGGCATCAGCAGATTGCCCAAGGCGAAGCCGCGCGCGACTACATATGCGGAATTAATCGCGTAGACGATCGGCGCTGGTGCGGGAGCAATAAAGATGTCAGACGCAGTCCTTTAAATCAAAGACGAAGGAGCCGGTGCCGTTGCCGACGTGGACGTGGGCAGCGCATGTAAGACTAAGGGTTGGATCACTGAGTGTCCCCAGGATGTTGCAACGTTCCTGCCAACCGCGTCGACCATCGGACGACTGGCTTCGTGAAAGTGGACAATCTGTACATGCAACGCCACCCCGACGAAAATCCAGACAATCGCTC
>JGI24159J19872_10006995_pt1 | contig 14745 bp, 13 predicted proteins | sample Ectturendosymbi4_FD_19872 | JGI IMG/M metagenome (IMG submission 19872) | reverse complement strand
TTATAAAATGTTATCTTTTCACCTTTCAATAAATGTAATCATCATTGTGGCATCATTTAAAATCCTGGATTTGTGCCCAATCGCTTTGTTTCAACAATTGTGAAACACCCTGTATATACAACACTTTTTCCAGGGAAGGCAAAAAAATTTTCAAGGCCATGTGCCCTCCATAGTTACGGTCCTGTGTGGTAGAACCAAAAAAGTGAGCTATGTGTTTCTGCAGTAAGGTTGCAAAAAGAAAAGTTTTTTATATGTTGTGCACGTGCTGAAACGAAGTATGAATATAGCTATTCAGAGAAAAAGTTTCTCAAAAAGCATCTCGGCAGTGTTGAATTTAGTTTCAATGAGCCGAACATAGAGGATATTCATGCGGTCCCCTATCTCCCCCTTGTCACATCAAGTTCAACCAAAAGAGGTTTGGCAATGAATAGTTTGCTGTGAACCTATACTGGATATACACATTGATGATTTATTTTCTGTGGCGAATGAAAACATACCTTGTTGTATTACTGTTCAATTTTCAGGATTGATCTTTGAAATAACATTTCGTTTTGGTTCACCTTCAAATATATAAACCGAAGATCTACTTTTCATAAATTAGTAATAGCCAGTGATAATAAACCCATTAATGTGTTTCACTTGCCTGCTAGAATTTTCGTTAGTTCGATTTTTAATTAAACGAATGGTACGTATAAACCGTGCAGCAATGGACCAACAGTTTCGTACAGTTTTAAGCATGGTTCATTGATCCCTCAAGCAGGTTCATTGGTCCCGACGCATAGGGAACCTTGATCCACTTGAAAGACCAATGAAATAATTCATGTAACTTTTAAGGTTGCAGGTATTTTGCTCCGTAAATTCCCACAAAGCATGCCACAATCCTAAGACGCTTACTGGAAAAAGTTGAACAAAAATATTGCATCGTGTGGTAGCTACGTTCGATATCATAAAAAGTGGCTTCTTAGGTGCCGACTTTCCCCTACCTAGCTGGCTTCATGTAGTCTAATCTGAAAAATGGATTCAGGCGTTTTGTTCCACGCATTGTACGTAACAATGAACCAAGTCTTAACTCCACGAAAGAGAATGTTCATCCTCATTTACTTCAATCCTTCGCGCTCATTCTTCCATAGAGATCTTTTGTTAGCGGCATAGTAAAAAACGTACGTTGAACAAAACGAAAATATAAATGTAATTACGTACAAAAATGCTGGAAATTTTTCTTACTCCCAAACTTTTGGGGCTCCCAAAATTTGGTGGCCCTAGGCTTAAGCCTTTTTAGCCGAATTGTAAATCCGTACCTGAGTCACAGTCACAAGCCATTCGAGCCACAGTCATTTGAAATTTTTTCGAGTCGAGTCAGAGTCAAGTCAAAAGAACTGTTGAGCAACTTCGGGTCACCGGATTGCAAGCTCGAGTCGATATCGAGTCAAATGAAATTTCACATTTTTCCTATGTCTTTTTTATGCGAAATGGCGCCCAATTAGCTATAAAACTGTCCCCGGTGAACTAAAATATGGTGCCCAATGTTGTTTTAGCAATTTTGATTCCTGAATATTTAGATTGAAGTTTTTTATAAAAGCAGTTTCCATTTTATTTCTCTCTTTCACCCTCAGTCATTTCCACAAGTCTCGCCCAACCTTGCTGCACAAAATACAGTTCCTTGTTTTGCGCATGCCCAAAAAATGACCACAGATGAACATGGACTTGGAGTTGCATTTAAATCTTGCTGCATTTTGTATTGGATGGATTAGGATTTTATCATTTTTGCTTCGCCAGATTTGGATGGGAATTAATAATATTGTTGTGAACTTTTTGCAACTTTCCGTTCAGTTTTGGGGCTGCAGATTACTGTGTGTAATAGTTTGATTCAGTGGAGTTTCCCAAATCCGTCGTTATTCTTTATTGTGTTTGTTTAAATATTGGGCTTTGTCCATAACCAACGAAACAAGTCTGCTCTCTCATGTATCATGTCATCAAAGTTACAGAATTGACTTGACTTTCATTGATCCAGTCCTTTTCTTTACTCATCATTTTTATACATACCGCACTATGTAGACATAATAACATTTAGCATAGTTCATCAATATTTCTATGTGCAGCCAAGTTCTAATGAATCGTGCGTGTTGTATACCTGTTAGTCTTCTGGTTTGATATCTCACACGCAATTGCTGAACTTAACACAGCTTCTCATTGGATTTCTGCTAACAGTAGTTAGTTTGATGTCTCTGCAGTGTTAAATGTTATGATGTTGTGTGTCAACGGCAGAGCAAATGTTAAGTTTCCAAACTATTTATTTGTCTTTGAATCTTTGAGTTGGATCATACATGGGCTTAGCCTAAATAATTCCAGTGAGAAGAATTTGTATTTAGACAAGATTTGCGTAATTTTTTGAAATATGATTTTTGATTGGATTTCAAAAATATAATGAACTCATCTGGAAAAGACCCAAAGTAAAAGTATGAGGCCGACTGCCATGATCACAATATGCACATAAACACGATATAAACCAAGATAATGTGTTAATGTATTTGCGCTGGTGGCCCTAGACATGAATGGATTTATGTTTTTCAAATCCAAGTCCAACACAACAATTTCGTTGCGAAATCACATCCAAATCTGATAAACCGACAGTTTACAAGTCCAAATCCTGTTTATATCCAAAATCTTATCAACAATGATCTGCTAAAAGCAAAATAGCCCCAGCATAGTGTTTGCCTCGTGAGGAAAAATTGACACTACCAAAAATACCCTAGAAACAAACTCACGTCACGTTATGCTCTATCTTTGGTTCACAACACTGTAATAGTGGACACCATAAAGACTCCAAGTTAAGCACTATTAGCATAAAATGCAACGAGAAGCTCAGCTATAAAGTCTACGATATCAAATCAGACAAATGAATCACTGTACTAGGTACAGTGCACGGCCGGATTTACCAATAGGATATGTAGGTTTAAGCCTAGGGGCTCCAACATACTGTGGTCCGCATAGAGTCAATTACCGGTATATGATCGGTTCGATAAATATTCCTCAACAATTTTTGTCTGAATTATTCATGAAATTTAGTTTCATTCAACTGATCAGATTTCGAGGTGATAACGCCAGAGTCTTCAAATGAGTTTCCGTGAATCTCAATATGACGTTTGGCCAAGCCACATGCCGACGATAGTGTCGCTTATACTCAAAGCACTTTGGCTGCGTTTTCTGTATCGCGTGATCAGTGTTGGGTAACCTACGGGGAATGGGGTGCAAACTAGGACTGATGGTTCTTCTGCTGGTTCTCGAACCAGTTTCCCCAAGTTCCGCTCGAATCTTTTTAGCTGAACACGTAGGAGACTTCACGACACATCTCTTTATCAAAATATCGTCTCGTCGGGTGGTTTTCCGAGGACGACCGCTCCTCTTACAATTTGAATAAGATCCACAATTCTTGAACTTGACCACTGCCTGATGCACTGCTGTTTTACTGACTGCAAGGCGTTCACCTATTGCGCTTTCAGTGCATTCTTCCTGGCGTAGAATCACGATCTGAGCTCGCTGTGCCTCAGAGAGAGAGACCGTTTCTTACCCATTCTGAGGCAAGAAAACAATGACGAAAAAACAAAAAAACAACTTCACTGCTGAATGGTTGACTGTTTATGACTTGAAACAGTCTCTTGCGTCACACTCTCGCTCACCAGAAAGGACGATGCAATCGCAAATGACTTCTGATGCAATACTGCGGAACAAGTAGCTTCGCACACAAAAATCGACTTTAGTCTTAAACTTTTGGCCACGACTGTAACATAACAATGTCATGAAGTTCAGTTGGATCTCAACAAGGTGTCATTCACTGTGACAACCAGATATTCAAGCAGATTAATAACCATATTTTTAACTCTTGTTTTGGAGGTTCAGTGATACACTACAAGGCTGCTTATCTAGCTTAAGTGCTGTGGTTGTTATTTCCTGGTATATTATGGCTAAATCTGGGTGTACCATGACACTGACACCACCATGCTGAAAAAGCCAAATATAGGTAACTAAATTTGTTGCAGATCAGCAAGTTACCAGGACATAACCACCACAGCATTTAAGCTAGATAAATTGCAAAAACATAAGTGGATATTTACATTTTTCTATATAACAAGACAAATTGTTCACAAACAGCAACATTGACCATAAAGAGAACAAAACACAAGCACCGCAACACCATAAGCAATTCAGATTTATGCACACTTGAAAGGATCAAGCTCACAGCACAAATAACAGTACTTACCAATTTACAGTTGCATATCGCGAATGGTTGAACTCTCGTTACACCCAACAGTTCACAGGCCAAAAGTGGAATGATTTGTTACCCGCTGCAATACATGACATTTGTCCTAGCAAATACTGGAACCGCTGTAGCACTCAGCTCAGGAGGTAAACTACACAAAACGTAGGAAGCAGAAGATTAAAAAAATACATATTTTTCATGCCACACATCTGTGGTAATACCAACAGTCAATTCTCACATCACGCATGTAACAAAAGACATACTTCGACAAGCAAATTTTAAAACAAGTATGTCCAAAACAGTCACTTAGGACAGCGCCTACAACGAAAATATTTTTTAGGCTATTATACTTTTCTGATTGTCCAGCAGCACAGTCTGGTTGGACCAAATGTGTTGTGAGCTACAAAAGTTGTCCAGTGTGAAGCAGTCTTTTCATGGCAAACAGCACTTGTTATATGCCAGTTATTTACATTGTCATTTCAGCATTGTGCTGAGCGCAATGCTGAACCATCTTTGTTATAAAAAATAGACACCGCCAGCAATACAGCTGATTTGTTGAACTGAACTGCTTCCACAAAACCAATTCAATTTGACATACAGGTGTATTTGACATACAGGTGTTTGACATACAGGTGTGTGTGTTACATTTCCTAAAAGACGTTGTTTGGCTTTAGCCGATAAGCTTAAGCCTAATGTTGGCCTACATGCATCGAGCACATTTATCTTCTGTTCATAAGAAAATGAGCTAAGGTTTGCGGCTTGTAGCCTAATTACTACGCCATATCCAACAGCTACTTTACCCATCACAACTGCAATTTTGCTCTAATCTAATGTATTTTCAAAGTGAAACGCAATATTTGCAAATTGCAGTTACTCTGCAGTCAGTAAATACATCACAGAGCTACAGCAGGTCATGTGACTAGACTAGGGTGTCCACTGTCCAGATCGATTGCATCACACGAAGCGAAAGAAAAACTAAAAATTGCATGCCTTTTTTATTCCAATGGCAATTTTGCAGTTTTACGAAATGTAATTTTGCCGTTATCAAAACAAGAAATTCTGCTGGTAAACAAACACTTTTGAATAGAATAAATCTTGCAGTACAACACACTAACAAATAAGATTGGCCAGCTTTGTACGATTTGCGTATGTCTTCCAAAAACTTAATTACTTTCAAAATATTTACTGAAATCAATAGCAACAACATACCGATTGAAAGGCTCTTTTATGAGAACTAATTTAAATTGTAAGAAAGCTTTTAATTACGCAGCCTTACTAGAAGTTCTTGTTTTGTAATTTTCCTCCGGTTGATGATTTGAAAATTAATTAAAAATTTTGAAGTAATTAAGTTTTGTTCACTGAAAGTAAGGCATGCATTTATGCCTTCATGGACGCTACGCCCCTGGTCCCATTTTCTCGTGTTTGCTTTTATCTCACGTTTTTTATTAAATATTTACAAAAATGTCACTGAACTTTTCATGCTCTTGCGTTGTTATTTTTGTGGAAAAGGTCAAGGCGAATAAACCTATTTGCGACATTCTTTGGCTTTCAGTTATTCCAGTGGACCCTTCTCGCACATTTTTTCGTTCAGTTCTTGTCATGGAAGGATTTACTGAGGTTTTCCATGCGGGATACGTTGCAATTTGGTTTCACTACAGTAGCGTTCTCCCACAGTAGCCTGTCTGTTATTGATATGGTTCCTATGAATCTATCCATCTGAAAATGCACGTTTGAAAGCACTTGGAAGCAAAATTGCTGGTAACTAATAGTGATTCATTCATAAGTACAAAATAAACTGGTTGACAGTTTTCAGTTCAAGACTGCGATTAATGCAGTTTTAAACAATTAATGTTTCATGAGGCGCTGTTGCTACCCCAGATTATAATTTCTGCAACAAACGGTCTTCGTAAATCTGCCGAACATGGCTTTCAACTTTTAAGTCTAAACGTAGCCTTATTTTTCAAAGTTGCACCCACCTTACATGTACGAATTTTCAAATTGCTATATAACAATCTTCCTATAATTGAAATAGTTTATTTTAAGTTTGGTAATTTGTTTTTACTGGTTAGATGTCTACATGAAAAATGTTGTCTTTTCCATTCCAGATGCCTTTTATTTTGTAGAGATTTGCTCACATCTCTATTCGTTAAGCTGGCAACTTATTAAACTGTAGTATGTGTGTAACGAAATTACACGTTGCGTAATAGATTTTTAAGATACTTTCAAATTCTTGCAGTTTGGCAACAAAAGCTCATCAAACAACAACAATTTTGCTCTCTTCTTAGAGAACAAAAATGGGATGATGCAGCAGATTTGAAGAAAAGTCTTGCTTTGCATTACCAAAAGGGATTCGTGAAATAGTTTCGAGATTGGTAAAAGCCTTGTCGCAAAAGCAGCCGCATTCAGGCAAAAAAACATGTTTGAGGAAGCAGTGCTTTGTGCTGACCTTGCTTTTGTTTTATTTCAGGAGTCCAACTTAAGTTCAGAAATTGTTTTACCTAACTTAGAAATGCGCATTGCTGAAATGAAGGAAACGGTGCTTGCAATGGCAGGTGGCCGCTCTGATCCATTTGGCACAGATAACTCTATCCGGTATGTACCTGCCATCAAAATATACGCTTTCCCTCAAATGAGACTAGCAATTAACAATCTGAAAAGGCGTCTTAGACCAACGTTAACGGGTGGAACATTGCTCTACGTATGGTGCTTGCACTACACCGAGTACTGCGAAGGTCTTGTGGGTGAAATGGAAAATCAGGAAAGAACTTTAACAAAGGCAATCCATCTAATGACAATCACTTTTTCAAGAAATGCCCGCAAACACAGAGTCTTTGCTTTTTTGCACCACAATCTTGATGTGATGTACTTTGAAAGGAATCGGTTGCTTAAATCGTTCGAGCACTTCACTATAGCTGTCAAAGCAAAACCTAAAGCAACGGACTACCCCAATGGCACGGAGAAAGAGAGTGATATCGCTCGTACTAAAATCGAGCTTGCCCTATTAATGAATATAAAGAGAGCAAGGCTATGCGCCAAAGCTTAGAGGCTTATGGTATCCTTTCATATGTCAGTTTACTTCCAGTATGGACGAAATACCGCAACGTAATGGCCAAAGTAAGAACTGAAGTGCAAGGGTTTTGTTTGCATTTTTTAAATTGGCTATCGATGAAAATTGCATATAAACAGATGGTGCAAAAAATGTGAAAAGTGCATTTCTACAATGCATTGTTTCTCAAAAGTTGCACATGATGTGATGGCAATACAGCAAACGCAATTTTCGTTGCGCATTTTAACTTGAAATGTTTGATATGGGATTTTTTGAGAAAAGTTCTCTTTGTGACACTGCGAGAATAAATGCGCAGATGAGAAAATCGTAAAGCCCAGAATATTGAGTCACTTCTGCGATACGACAGATCCCAATCATGTTGATGTGACCATGTGTCCAAAATCTCCCCAGAAATTTGGCGAGGCAACACATGATGGCTCTACCTACGGAAAAGCGGCCCAGTGGTTATCCAAAGATCAGATGGCGTGACTGCATCTCCGACCTTGCAGAAGTATCTGAGATTTGCTGTTGACTCTGGGGTATTTCTAGTCCTATTAGGGCTTCTGTCCCAGCGACTTTCTCCAGAGAAGAAGCGGATATGAAGAAGAATGAATGATTGTTTGCAATACTTTTTCACCTTCTTGTTGTTCAGTTCGCAAGTATTAAACGTACGCATCATAATAACTACCTTGAAGTAAAACGTCTACTGCAATCACATTCAAGTATCTAGGAACAGGTGTAACTGAGTTTGTTTGCCGACATTAATGGTTTTGCAGCTAATCAAATGCTTTTTGCAGGATATGTACTGCGCAACACGAAACGTATGTTTTTCAGAGCAGCATGTTAGCATCGAGTTTGCTTGTAAATTCAGGTTCATCTAAAACCGTGATTGCAAGCCTTGCTGAGTTTTGTTCTGCATATTGGGTGGAGATGCTGCAACATTGCGATAGAAATGTTTGGCTGTTGAAATTTATTCTTTTTTTCAAGTTTGAAAAATTATAATTTTCCATTATTTAATTTGCTGTGGTATTATACAAGTTTAGATTTATGCTGGGAAGAAGTGCTTTGATTCGGTTTTGATCTAAATCCTTGCTGTCACTCTCTGCATTGTTGTGATTGTTAAAGACTCGCAGTTACGAACCGAATTCAGCTGTGTTTAATCGCTTCATGGGGTTCAACACGATGACATAATTTATTGTGCGCTCTTTTTGGGGTCAAAGGGTTTGTTACATTTCTAGTGTCGTCTTAAAACAAAACTTTAATTGACAGCATTTGATAGATGTCCAGCCTTTCCTGGCTGGACGACTTTTGTTGACCCCTTGTGTTCGTCAGTGGAGTTCATGTGCTGGTTTTGGCGATTTCGTAATCCACTTATATCCACGAGCACAGTTACGACCCTACAGTTCATTTTTTTTGTTTTGTCTGTTCCTCACGTGTGAAACGCGCCATGAAAGTGCGACTCCGTCTATTCCCCGGTTAGTGACGCTTTGGCTCTTTTGAGCGTAGGCTTATAGCTGACGTTCTGCCATTCAAAACAGCGAGCTTGGTTACAATCTAGAGACCGGCAATTGGAACTGTGGAAGCCGCATATCTTTTTTTCTTTTGGTACGTACACTTCACTTGTTGTTGTAAAAATAGCGAGCAGTTGTAATTCGCCGATGGACCTTCAATTAGTTGTTGTGTCTTGAAGCTCGCACTTATTAACTGTGCTGTAGATAACCGCAGTTGTTTCCTTCTCTACTTGTTAACTGTTTGTTGCACGCTCGGCTAACTGGTAGTGATAAAGGTATGTCCGCTCAGTTTAGCTGCGTTTAGTAGAAGGTTAGGTTTGTTTCTGTTGTGTTTCAGAAATCGTATTCAACAATCAATCGCTGTTGAAGTTTGATGCTTAAATTGTGACAACAAGTGTTACGCTGATCACCTTCTGTTCGGTACGCAAATTCTGTAGTGAATACGAGGTTGCCATTCAGTTGATGCGCGGAATTTGTAAGACGTCAGGGTAGGCGAAAGGTCGTTGGGTACGCGTTAAAAAACTTTGTTAGTGCCAGCTACCCACAGCTTGTAAACGAGGCTAGTGCCACAACAGTGATTCACTTTGATATGTGTGATTACCACAGTTTGTTACAACTGCAGAGCATTTTGAAAGAATTTAATCATCCATCATAAATTACAAAAATGCTTGTCGGGAAAGACAGTGTCGAATCTAGCTTGTAACTAACGTTTTATCAAAATGAAACCCTTTCAATTCATATGGATGCCCCTACAAATAACAAATGCAATTAGTGTAATAAAAAGCAATATGAAGTCGTTTTTGTCTAGGTCAGTGTTTCTCAAAGTGGGCGAAATCGCCCCCCACCCTCGCTTGTGATATGCAAGGGGGCGAAAAAGACAAAGGGGCGACAGGTGAGTGAAACAGCACAAAGTGGGCGAAAATGCTCAACCACTAATAGATCACTGAGTAACGTTAGTAGCCTACTATTATGAGTTGTTAGTTTCTTGAAAATTTTAATTTACTATTATCGATGGTGGTTGTTGCTAAAGCAGTTAATCCGCTGAATTTTTACTCTGGATCATCTATGTGCTCGGCTACTGTGTGGATTATTTCAGGACTGCGGAGCCGTCGGAAAAATGACACAGCGCGGGCTCCTGAGCTCTTTTCATGAACATGACTTCAGCTCTGGAGCTCTTGGTTTCATGAATGTGGCTCCGAAGGTCTCTTTTTTCATTGCTCAGGCTTCAGCTCCGGCTTCTCGTCGTTTTCACAAGTTAAAATTTAAATGTCTTGGTGTGCCTCAAGTTGAATGGAACACGAATTAAATCATGTACACAAAACTAAGAGAATATGCCATATCTTTTAGAGTATTTAAATCTAGTATTTTTTTACAAGCACCGCTCTTGCCATGAGGAAACTAGCTAAAAAAACAATCACAGGTTTAAACGGTTCAGAGAAAAGTTGCTATCAGAAACGTAGCTCAAGATAAGGGTAGTACAAACAAATTCTGGAAAAGCAGTCGCTGGTTTTGCCGTCAATGCTTGAGGACCGTTTGGTATTTCTTAGAACCAGAATCATGAAAATGACTGTTTGGAAAACTACATTTGTGTCCGAGCATTTAAACACCGACCAGTCGCAAATGGCCAAGTGTTTTGCACTTCACCTGTTGCAATCTTGACGATTCCAGCTAAGAGTGCTGCCCAGGCAAACCACATAAAGAGCGTAAAACAGTCGACTCGCATGTGTTCATTCAAACACACACACATTTGCATTAACACAAATGCGAAGATTTGTTTGAAATCCTTTGTTCAAAGAAGCAGTATGACTTTTAGCAAGAAATTCGCATTTGACTCAATTAACATAGCTGAAAACTTCTGATTTCTTATCGTTTGCACTCATAATCAGCAGCGATTAATTGCCGAGTAAAGCGCATTTTAACAGGCAATGCTTGGGAGAAAATAAGACTGGTAGCAGTGCTGAAAACATACATCTTTTTTTCCACAAATGAAAACTTCAAGAAATGTCCACATTTGTTTACATTGATATTTATACCTTCCTGATTTTGTACTGCTATGCAAAGCAACGTCAATTCGCTATCAAATTATTTATGACTGTCATGTTATGCTACTGCTTGTAAACTTAATATTTCCTAATGAACTTTTAACAGTAATCTAGTAAACCTTGCTAATAAGCTTAATGGTTTCTAAAAAGAATTCCTACTTCAAAATGGCGTGCCGTGCATTTCGCGCTTAAATCTGCAATGGTATCATTTCTTAATCATACTCCTTGCTAACACAATGGCTACGAAGCTACAAAAGCTATGGCTAGTTGATTATATACCTGCTCATAACATAGCTCAATTCTTTTTATATCGTTACACTACAAACCCGGTTTGATCGTTCTGACTAGAAAGTACGATGTTGTGGTAGTTAATGTTTTTCTTACCTCTACAACAGGCGTTCTAACTATTTTGCTGAGGGAGCCAAATCCAGACGCACGATTTTATTAGAGAGTCTCACAAAATATTTTACCGCAAGTCAATTGACACGATTGCTTTATTGCACTAATGAAGTCTGTCACACAAATTATTAGAGGTGTTACTGAAAGACTCTGCCTATCAAAATGAATCCTTTCCCAGCAAAGAATCAGGCACTAAGCTCTTAGAGCAGGGGTTCTCAACCTTTTTTATCCCGTTTACCCCTTGCCAGCTTCCAAACATAAAATCTATCCCCTGTTTTTTGTTTACTCACTAACGCTGTAGAAAAATGTACAACAGTATCATTTAATTTACCCCCAGTACAGGTTAAATTTACCCCCGGTTGAGAACACCTGTCTTAGAGAGTATATATTTCGCCTACGAAGTAGGCATCATTAGCTCTTACTCAAATAGAATCTGTTACAGAAAGATTCCTAAAAAGCCGCACAAAAGATGCTTGGGAGCTGCATGCGCCTCTTGGAACAATCTTTTAGAACCATCGTTCAACCAGTAACACCACGCCTACCAGCTAAGGTGCCACAATATTACCAAAGAAACATCACAGGTTTGTAGATCCATTGTTGTAGTCTGGTGTCATAACTCGTGGCTATCGCGTTTAGTGTGCTATAAAGAGCACTCGCAAGTCCATTTGACAAAACTGTTAGTATCTAGGAAGGAAACCGGAGCCGGAGCTACCTCTCAAAGGGCCATACCTTCGGCTCCAGACCTAAATTTTAAACTGAGCATCATTTGCTTCTGATTTTTAATTTGAGCTTCCACTCCATGCAAAATGCCCAGCTCCGCCTCCGTAGCCCTGGATTATTTCCACACGAATTCTGAACGTAATATTAGTGTCGTAATCGAATTCCTTATTTCAGCTTTTCAATGGCTTGGTTCAGCTATTTAATAATTGCTTTAAATAAAATTCTTTAAATTTTCCATCTTGTGTTTGCTTTATCAGGCTTGGGGGGGCGAAAATGACGTGTCAGAGTGAAAAGGGGGCGATGGAGGAAAAAATTTTGAGAAAGGCTGATCTAGGAATATTGTCGTTGCATAGTGAACAGTAACAATATTATCTCTCATCCTAAATTGTCAGTTCCTTGCTTTCAATGAGATGGCATTCAAAAGCTCTAGGTTTGCTGCAAGCTATCGAGAAATCAGCCGACTGGGCTCTACTTCCATTACTTTGCAATGATTCGAACTTGAACCTCTCCGGTTTTCTCGTAACTAGTCTCCACAAAGGTGTCAAAGTCGAATTAATCGCCAACTGTTTGTGATGGGAAATAAATTTCGTTACTCTGCGCGTCCTCAGTCCCGAAAGCTTATTCCAATAGAGCAGGATTCTTACAAGACTCGCTACTTTTTACCAAACAAACAGGCTTTCGTGAAAACAGATCAACCGTGCACCAAGTCTGCCGCCTGACTCAAAACATCGAGCAGACATTTCACGCCAAGTTGTTTTCTCAGTATTTCTCGACTTCATAGCTTCATATGACACCTTCTCGCACAACGGACTTTATTTGAAGCTGTCAAAGCTGCACCATTGCAATAAAATCACAAATATGATCATGAACCTTCTGTATTGTAGATCCTTTATACTATATGCAAATGCAAAAGGGAAACAGCTGTACTCGTCAACAACTATCAAAAGATACTTGTTCCCTCTGTGGGAAGTTGTAAGAGGGCCTTTGAAGTCGATGCTGATGCGTTCCCACGCTGGAGTAGCTCTAATCAACTTATTTCGCGGCGGTTGATAAAGCATCGGTTTTAAAGAGGAGCACGTGGTACACTGCGCACACGTCTGGTGGACTTCTTCTTTTGAAAAAGGTAAGTTTTTACTGCGAATGAAGTGCCAAAATCGAGTGATACCGGGACGCCCCAAAGTTCATGCAGCCCAGATGGATCACCAGGGCAACCAATGGCATCATATACTCGAGACAACGCATCTGCAGCTGCATTTTAACTTCCTGCGCGATATTGCACATGGTGCGCATACATGCCAAGTTCGGCTCGCCATGCTTGGATTTCAGCATTCTTGATTTTTCCTCGACAGCTTTTATCAAACACGAATGCTGATCCGTTCTAAGTGTGAACGGTTTACCATACAGAAAATGGCCCCAATTCCTAACAGGTTCAATAATAGAAGTGGCTTCTTTTTCTACAGTCGGATAATTGCATTCAGTTTTAGACCAGGTCCGAGACATAAATGCAACCGGCCTGCTGTTCTGATTGAGGGTGGCAGCTATGGCGAAATCAGATGCACCGCATTTAACAGTGAAAGGTTACCGCTCATCCATACAGCCCAGACAAGCGTTAAGCAGTTCTGACCCCAGTTGTTCGAATGCAGCCAAGGCATCATGCGATAAAGGAAGGCAACGCTATTAATAGTGAGAGGCTTCACTTAACCAGAATAGTTTTTGATCCATCGAGCATAATAAGCAAACCTAAGCATCGTTTTAGCTCTCACAGGAAGTTCCATCAAGGGACGTAACCGCTCCGGGTCAGTCTTAACCAAGCCGTGTGAAACCGGTACCCGAGAATATCAATTTGTGGCACTGCCACGACAGATTGCTTCATTAAAAGTCAAGTTTAACTGCGATGCGGCGTGCAGAAACCTTTTCAGATTTTCGTCGTGGTCAGCTTTACTGGTTCCGCCGATGGTTATATTATCGATGTAAGCGTAAGTCGTAGGCCACTTTGAGAAATGATGCCATCGATTATTCTCTGGAAAGTGGATCCGCCGTTGATAACATACGAAAGACGTCGATATTGGTAAAGTTTCCCGTTAGCCTAAACGCGGTGTACACGGGGTTTTTTTGGATCTAGAGGTATTTGATAATAGGCAGATTTCAGATCGAGCGTGCTGAACAATTTACATTTAGCCAGTTCGTGCACTTGTTGATCGATTTTAGGAAGAGGATACGCATCCAACTCAGTGAAACGATTTATGGTTTGAGAATAATCGATTACCATTCTGCGTTTCTGCCTTTCGTCCTTTGTTACCAGCACTTGAGCACGCCATGGGCTTTCAGAATGTTCTATAATCCCCTGATCAAGCAATTTGTTTATTTGTTCTGTTATCAATCTGGAGTCTTCAGCATTGAATCGCCGGGAGGGAGTGGAAATTGGTCGAACTTTCGGATTCAAGAATTGAAAGATACGCCGTGGTTTAACATTTGCAGCGGCTACGCTGCACACCTTTTGGTCGCCAACTCGGATCGGCTGACGACGACCTGCGGTAATAATAGTGGAGCGATGCATCTTTATGTCTAGACCTAAAATCACATCAGCGCAAATGTTGTCCACCACGCGTAATTCAAGGCTGTACGATCCTTTAAAAGGCAGAAATATTACAGTTGACGACTCCACGTCCAAGAAGCTGTTGACGCCAAGGTGATGCTTGAGCTTTGGCCTTTGCATTCTAAGCCAAGTTTTTTTGCAACTTCAGAGTCAACGTAACTGTCCGATGCCCC
>JGI24159J19872_10006994_pt1 | contig 14747 bp, 11 predicted proteins | sample Ectturendosymbi4_FD_19872 | JGI IMG/M metagenome (IMG submission 19872) | reverse complement strand
ATAGAAAGGTTAACTATTTCCCTATGACAATCTGGAAATAGAAAAATGAATAAGGTCATCGATAAAGGTTTTAGAAGCTGCCGATTTGTTTCAACAATTGTGAAACACCCTGTATTATTTCTTTGTAAGGAATCGAAATAGAAAAAGGTATGTCTTTCCAAAGAATCACGAACCTGTCTCTGCTATAAAGTGCTTTTAGTTGTTTAATGGAATTTTAACAACGTTTTGCAGACCATGAGATGTGGGTCTGTTTTAATCACTTTATTTTCTGATATGCTTCTGCGCACATCCGTAAAAACGTACATTTTACCCTTTTATCTGAAATATGAGAAAAACGTGGATGACGCCCTTTTTTGGGATTTGAGAAAAAGTCAACACTTTCGATGAAACATGTCAAGCTCAGAAGGAAATCGCAAAACATAAACCTTTGTGAGACCGATTCGTGGAACTTACTGATACGCAGATTTTAACATCTTGTGTGTGCCTTTAAACGTGATTACTGATTTGTTTACTCGACTCTTTTCATTTTTAGCGTTCTTTCAAAATTAAGTTGGAAATATTCGTAATAAGTTTAGTAGCACTGTTAACGTAAAAGTATCTTAAACTCCTTGCTGCTGATTTCGTGTCTGTCATTAACCGCTTTCCAGCTTCTGTGCCGGGACCACATTATTCAAGATTCGATGAAGATTAAATGAACACTCAGACCAAATATGCAGGAATAGGAACCATTTTTAAACATTCATTGAAAACCATCATGCTGTTTTGATTAAAACAAGATAAAGTTGGTTTTTAATGCGAAGTATCGTCAAAAACTTAATAATTCAAAAACCTTACAAAACCAATGTGACGTTAATGCCGTTTGTACGTTTTCTGCGTCACCGCAATGGAAATATAAACATTTATATGTTGCACTTCTGTGTTCTACACACGAAAAGGGTTTGTTAGTTCATATTTGCATCACCTATTTTATATGCACTGCACTCGAAACTTGAAATTAGGACATGTGAAGCGCAACGGTTTTCCAAATCTTTTAAGAGCAAGGCAAAATCAAATGAAGTGATGGAAATCTTTGAATATTTCAATCCAAAGAATTTGTTCAGCAATTACCTCAATAATTTTTAAATAAATCTATTGGCAACAAGTAGATGTCACTTACCATAATAACTGAAAAGCTGAAAATTGCATACTGCTGAGTTGCATCTGCATTGTGACCTTTTAGAGGTCTTGAAAATATTTTATTTACATCGAACTTAGTCTGGCTACCAAAGCAATTGCATCTCAAGGGGTTAGTTTCAGGTGAACTTGTACATCCCTTTAGCAGCCATTGTTTCTCTTCGAAGTTATAAAAGTTGCAGAATGGTTTTGATATCCGTTTCTGAAAAAAAACAGCAACGCTTCGGTGCAAGGTTTTAATGTATAGCATAAATTATCTCTTCGCAAAATCCGCAAATAACAATTGAAAAACAGAAGATACATCATACAATATTATACCTAATTTTGAAGGCTTCAGGATTTACAGTATTTGAAAAAGTTCTTAAAAACTTTCACCTCCTCGCGTGCGGAGCTCCGACCGTTTGCCAGAAAATTGCTACTGTTGCCAGAAAATGCTAGTTTAAATTTAGAAGCGCAATTTCAGGATACCGAAGTCAATATCGGCTTTGAAAATTGCAGCTAGCTCTTGACAAAAGCGTTTCATAGTTTCTGCTATAATCAGAGCACTTTCTTGCGTTCTAGAAACAACAAAATGTAGTTAATGACAATGTTACCAAAATTCATATTTCTTTTCTGACAGAGATGCTTCCTTTCAATGAACAAGTGAAACGTTCCTCGAAATAAAAAGCGTTTATTTCTATTTCTACAAATTGATTTATCAAGTTGCTGCTTCTGCAGATCATCACACTTCAAACCTAAAAGTATCTGTAAGTCTTAAAACCTGAACGTGAATTGCAAGTGAACATTGATCTTTTCAAGATCAATGTTCACTTGCAATTCACTGAAAAAATAATTTGAAAAATGATTTAGGGAATTTCGCAGTTTTTATGTTTAAGGAAATGATTTAATAATGGTGCATTATTGAAATCAAAGTTAAAAATCAAATGCACTGGGCATTGCCAAGAAATTTTGTCTTGAACCAGTTAATGTTCTTACCCTATGCGCTTTTGCTTTCCACAGTCGTTCTTCAATCCTGCTTTTAATCGTTTAACTCTGAAAACGTTTGTTTTGCTTGTTGTTATTTTGTTTATTTTGATCGTGACCAATGGTAATCCTTCTTATTTGAATACAAGCTGATCATGCCTCTTCAGTATAGGCGAAATATAAACACGTAATAGACCATGGTGTTTGTTTCTTGGCTGTGAAAAGATTAGTTTCGATAGATAGCGTTTTTCTCCAACGTAAATAAAAAAATGTGTTTGGAATATCATTTTTCACATAATCGTACACCAAAATGAAATAGGACTGATGCAAACGTCAATCAGAAACATCCCGAAACTCCTCCCCAATTACAACCAGACTTATGTGATGCTGATGGTTCTGGCTCTGCAGCGTCTAACCGTATGAGCAGTTAGTCATAATTCCACCAAATCTGTTTAACCCTGAAAGCAACTGAGTGCGCAAACACACTTGCGGCCGATCGTCGCAGCAACGTTAAGAACTCACTTTTAAGGATCCTTTGGTGAAATTATTGTTTTGTTCAATTGTTAAATTGAAAAAGTCCAACTGAAATCCCGTGCCTCCCGATCCCGGAACATAACCTGGCACTCGAATCGAAACCACCTGCGTGAATTGCAAAAAGTTAACACTTCCCAACGTATTCTGGGATCAGTTTTGATTTGTTAAAGCGTTTGCCCTTCAAGGTTTTCAGTGAAAGATTTCCCATCAAACGAGTAACTGCAACGTGTGAGATACATGCTCTGAGGGGTTTTAAAAGTTTATAATACACTGCATTAACTCTGTCATAAAACATTGCAACAGCAACTATCAACGAAAAGAAATTGGTGAAGCTTGCTTATGTCTAATTCCAGGTTCGCACTACGCGTGTTAGATTATGAAACATATTTGGTTTATCTGATAGTGGCAAATAGGCAGTTTTTTGCAGTATGCATTGCTTGACCATCAAGATGCTATGATGCCAAATTTTTTGATTGATTTTTTGTTAATTATGTCGAATCGAGACGATTCAGTATGAAAAAATGTCGAACATTAAAGTGTTAAGCGTTCTAGGGAAAGACAGGAAGCACCAATCGCCGCGAAGTCATGATTATGTTATAATGTTACAACAAGTAAGTTGCATCGAATCACGACCAGAAAATGCTGGTAATCACTCATGTGCAATGCCAAACACGCTAAGACACATACGTATCCACTGTTTTGCGACAACCCGAAATTTGATTTTACTTTCTTTACATCAAGAAGCACAGTGCCCTCGTTTCATCCCTGATTGTGTGTATCTGTTTTACTGTACAACTGACACATAAACATTGGCATTAATAAAGCTCAAATAAAAAATCTGGTTGAAAGCTTACTTTACGATAATTGTAGCCAAGAGAATAGTCATGCATTCATTTTCATATTTTGTTGTATCGCTGAAGTGATACGTTCTTTTCTGCTTACCATAGGCGCCTTATTGTCTGCCGGAAACAGTGAAGGGGTGTTTTGGACAAAGATTATTGTCCGAACGGGAAAGGAATAATTTTTCTCTTGATGCAGAATGCTTGACGCTGACGTTAGAGAAGCGTGACGTAAAACGTCTGTTGGTATGGTGACCGAGACAGTTGGACGCTCCGTTTGAGGGGGACGAAATATCACAGGTTTGTATGTTCCATTGATTTCCTTTGATTGCGATACCTGACAATGTACGGTTACTCCTGATTTAATAATTGCCAAAGTTCTGCAAATGTTTAAACACCATTTAAAAATCCATATAAAAACCACGCAAACATGTGTGGTCACGCTACACACACGAAAGTGTGTATTACTATACACGCACACTCACATCCATGGTTTGGGCACTCCAATGCAATTTGTCAATGTTTTCAAACACATTACCATTGATTGAAACGCTTTAGGCTTGGAGTCTAGAATTTACAACTCCAACAAAGTAAATTATTTTTTGGCAGGTGGATCCATGCATGAGGAAATTGCCTTTCATTTGAAAGTCTTTTAATAAAACATTTATGAAACCTGAATCATGAAAAATGTCTGTTAATAGAAAACCTTTTACGAAACAGTCTTTTGTAACTGTTTTCCAAACAACGTGTCTCTAAAGTGTTAACCCCATTTTTGCGATAATAGTTATAACCAAGTTACATTGGGATCTTTATTCTAGAAAAACAACTTACTTGAAGGTTTGTTAGTTCTGTAACAATTTCGAGCTGCTTTTCACTTGAAGGCAAAATCACTTTGTTCGCCAAATTGGTCAGCGCAAATAAAAGAGTCTGCATTGTGCTTTGCTGTGTACTGGAAGAAATGTAGGAAATGCAAACATATGAATTGGTGCTTCAGAAGAAAACTGTAGCATTGATGCAAGAATTTTCTCTCTTTTTTACAAAACAAACTAAGTACTCCAAAAATGTTTTTAATGTTTTAGTCAATAAAATCCGTAACCTCATTTGAATTGCATTTTTGACTGCTGACAACCTATCATATAGCCAAATACAACGGTATTCTACAAGGTACAGTTTCTATCCACTTACAGTAGACCCTGCAAAATGAATAGAGAAGTGTAATTTAAATTCTGAAAAGGTTCCAATAACACCCATAACATTGTCAGGGAAGTTCCGAATCGTTTATTACTCGCAAGTGCAAAACAATGCATCATTTTTGTGTTGGTTGATTCACATGTTACGTTCATGCAGAGAATGCCATCAAATACGTGATGAGTGTTAAACATTGCCTTCATCTCACTTTGAACAAGACTACGGAAAGCTTCAGAGAAATCAAACTACTGGGTTACTAACGTTTTATTATTGAAAATATTTGATTGAGTTGCAGCAATGAGCTGATTGGATGTGATGACAGCATCTTCAAGTGTCTGTTTCGTGATCTGCAAAAACGATGGTGGAAGGATATCGTTACCGAATTATTATTAGACAATCTTTCTGACCCACAGTCGTGAGGTTTCCTATGCTTGTTTGTCTCTTTTAGTATTGACTCAATCAGAAACTAATTGTTTTTGTTTCCATCAACATCGAAAATCGCAACAGGCGTTTTTTCAATGCTACTTCAGAATATTTTGCGCAAAAACCGCAGCCTGAGACTGACTCTTACATTCGCTTGAATTGGTTCAGTTTCACTAAGACTCCGCAAAATCTTGGTGACAGCAGAAATGTTGGATGCTGTCAGATTGTTGACGTTGGCTGTCAGTGATTTCACATCTGACATTGCCCTTTCAACGGATTCAGTTGTTTTGTTCAGAAAAGATATCTGAAAATGAATTGTAAACTTATCATGACAGCAGTGGCCAATGGATAGATAACAGCATTGGCAATAAGATCCTTTGGCCTAAATAATCACCGATTGATGGTCCCCAACATCATAAAGAAATCCCTTATCAGAAAGACTACTACAAAGGGTTTGACCAACATTCTCTTATTATTACACCTTGGGTAGAATAAGACACACAAGTCAAATGTAGTACAAAGTCAGTAATTATTCTCCATAGACACACACGAATCAATCAAAAATTTTTTTACCTTGGACTGAAATGAAGCTTATGACAATGCAAAACTGGCAAACAGGAATAAATATGCCCAAGAAGCAAATTCTCCCGAAATTCAATCTCTTGGGTTTGGATTTATTTTCACAAAATTTTGAAGTTTTTTTCCGCTCTTTAAGGATAAGAAACTCAGTGAGTAGTTTAACGATTTTTATACGTGTTCCAATAAAACTGATAACTTTGCATATAACAGGGTTTGCAGCTTTGCTATTGTGCAAAGATTAGTGAAACAGATGGATTTATGTATACAGAGATTTTAGGTGCAAAATATTTTAAAATAACTTTTCCAAAATTAGTGCGGTTGTGCAGCCTTTGTGATTGGTCTATGCATTGCACATGTGCAAGAAATTTTCATATCTCAATCCCTCCGATTTCGTTGATAACTAGTCGACTGATTGCGCCAGAAAGTCAATCGAAAAAACATGAGATGCGTGCACATTCTTTTTAAGAAACGAGTGAATTAGAGTAACACTTTCGATTTTTGGCACTGTGATGTCACAAGGTCTACCTTGTGACATTACTGAAACCTGTAAAAAAGTAGTAAAGGGTTTTATGTTAAAAAGGAAATTTCGAACTTTGTGTGGTCTCGGAAGAAAAGAGTGCTAAAACTTCCAGAAGCACTCAACATGTTCATAAACTACTTTGCAATGTTCGAGACTTCCTGAATTATTCTTGCACTGCAAGCTGTGATTGTTTATCTTTGGATACCATTTTAAGAACACGGAAAAAGAAGCACATCTGGACGATTGCCAAGTATTTCATAAACTTGACTACTCAAACTACCTTCTATATTGGACAAACGCAGAAAACTCGCAATTTCTTCATGATGAGTGCAATCCACCAAAATCCAACTACCAAACTGCTGATGACACCAAGAATGTGTACTCACATTCAGATTATTTCACGGACTTAAAACTCCGAAATTTTGTCTTCTGCTTCACTGTGAGCTGAGATATCGGAGGTCAACTTGGATTAGTTTTTCAATCTTTTAAATATGTTTTCTACATGGACTGTCCTGCTTCGTATCTCTTTTACGTATTCATACTTCAGATCATTATTATTGGCGTCAGAACTTTTACTTTTACGTAAGTCTTAAATCGTGCGATGAGGATGGACGTTACTATAATATTTTCACAGTTGAAAGTGTATTTAGTAATACTTTAGTACAACGCCGTCCCAGGGGCGTGCGGAGCATGGGGCGAGCGAGGCAATGCCCCAGGGCATCAATGGAAGTGGGTGTAAAAAGAGTGAATTTACAAAAAGTGCATTTTACAAATTGCTGGAACAAATTGCTGGAAATATTGTAATGGGTAGTCTGTGTCCAGGTGAGGTTATTGCAGAATCTAGTCTGGGTAACCACCCTAAAGAATGTTATCGTTAAAGTCATTTATTCTGCAATTTTCCAAGGTTCGTTTCATTTTAATTCCGTTTAGCAACAATTACAAGACAAGATGAGCGTACATACCACAATTATAGACAAAACAGAACTCTATTTCAGAATACAAAATAAGTAGTAGTTGTACTTACAATTGGAATAGAATCATCATCGTAGCAGGTCCAACATACACTTTCACTGATCATTCTTATTTTCAATATCTCTGTCTAACGTTCAGCTACCTTAGTCGAGGGTTTTAGTCGCAACTGGCGAGACTTCAAATGCTCAGTAAAAATGCGCTGCGCTGCAATGCCTGAGTATCAGGTTTCACAGGTATTTATACGTGAAGCCTTAGTTACTTCTATTCAGCCACCCATGACCTTCAAACATCATGTAGGTGGTTTATCTTTATTCTTTTACGTGGTGTTTTCAGTTTCACCTACGCATCAACCACGCCAAGATCCTATTGGTGCGTTGAGTTGTTTGCCGCTTACCATGGGGCTCTGTCATTTGGTGGTGAGCAGCTGTTTTTCAGTGTTGCTTCTATCTCTATTTCTCCAAGGTTTGAGCATACTATAGGTTTTGCAACCATTGCGCAAGACTCTTGCTTATCAGAATGTCGGTAATGCCCGCTCTTCATTGGTCAGTTTCCTTGCACTGATTTTACTTCTGCAGCGTTTGCCTTTCTGCAGTGTGCAATCTTGACTTTGTCGGCCTTTCACTTTAAACCGGTGCAACTTTTTCTTTCCTAGAGTATTGCTTCAGCCTTTGGTATTACTCGAGTGCTCTATTATTTGAAAATGTTGTTTTCTCCATGCTTTATGTTGCAAAGTCTGTTGTGGATGCAAAGCATCCTCAAAACTATCAACGTAATAATCAAACCAAAGCGGAGTGTACACTGAAATAAAACAAGACCTTTAAAATTTGCTTCTTCAAAGTTAGATTTATGTGTAAAGAACACTTCATGTTAATGTTGGTGTCTTTTCTCGTTTTTTTTGTTTAGTGGCAGAGCGAATTGTGTCACAGGGATATATCATGAGTGACGATTTGACGACAGGTTCTTCGTGTTCAATTGTTCAGAATACAATAAATTTGTCAGAACGAAAGAAAATCCTTCGGAGTTATTGACACTTTCGGCGACACAGTACATTTCAAAACCTACTATATTTTTGAGTGGAGCATCAGCATATGTTCTGAAACGTACTTCACACATGTGAAGTANGTTTCAGAATGTACCCTGGCGACTTTGGTAGGGGGACATAGAATCCGGCAGTTGTCCTTAGCATCACCAAATCTTCGCATGACGCTGTGTCGTCCACTTCTTGCAATCTATGCACTGCCATTCACTGGNATCCTTGTTTGGTAGTATTTTTACGTTACTAATAGTCTTGGGCGCGTTGTCAGCGTTTTTCGCAGATAGCCGGCAGTCTTTCATTTGTTTTCAGCACTTTTCACGTGTCCACGTGTTTTAGATTTTCTTTCAGTGCTTTATACGTCACATTCACTTCTCTATGACACAAAGCCTTTTGATTTCGATTTGCTTGTCTCGGGTTACGTTGCTTCATTTCAGATGAAAATTGATCATGAAAAATCTTTAACGTCTGGAAATTCACGATTAATTTTCTTTGAAAGCGTTTTTAGTTTTGATGAAAGCTTGTTTTTTCAGTTTTCTCAAATCGTTTATTTTAGTGCATTGATGATCATTGGTGTATGTTTTTTTTTATACCGAAACATATGTTGCAAAGGTTTTCATACAGAACTCACTTAGATATTTACCTATTCCTTTTTGATTCATCTGGGAAGTGCTCTACTGAATGTCTTTCGTTCATAATCACAACCATATTTGTATATAATGTGTTGCAAGCATCAGAGTTCGTTGCGCATTTCTTTGAATAAACTTCAATGTACCCAGATAAAACTCTTTTGCAAACACAAGTAATAATCTCCTCCGGAAATTGCCAAGCTCTTCAACACAAAAGCTTCCTGGAAACGAGCAATTACCTACGTTCGATGCTAGGTTCTAATGAAATTATTTTAATTTTGAATTTTTTTGCTTTATTTTTAACAAACACCTCGACGCAATAACAATGAAATGAAACTAATTTTTGTCGAAATAGTAGAAAAATCATTGATTCTGTAAAAATATGGGAAAGAACTGTTTGAGAGTGTAGAAAGTTAACAAAAGACTGGAAAAATTAAATTTGTTCGGTTCTAATTCTACATACCTCGTCTGAGACGTCTTGAAGTGCTGTTGCAATGTCTGCAAAACGATGCGTTTTGATAATCATATTAGCATAAAAATCAGTAAATATACTTATCAAAAAGTCGTGCAAAAGTAACCAAACCGTGAAATAATCTTTGGTAAGAAATGCACGGAGTTGCTGCAGATTATTATTGCAAACAATATAGCCACAAATTTGATCAACATTCTGAAGTGTGCAAACATTTGTCGGCCAATTCCCCCGCTCCGATTGAACTTCCAAAAGGAACTTCTACTCAAGTCGTTTTTAATACAGTAACACCAGCCAGATTACAACATTGATGGCTCGTCTACTTTATGACGTTTAGAGCACGAATGTCTTTAAACTGCATCTTTACATTTCTGCTCACACCTGTATTTTTATAAATGTTCCTGAAAATATCTAACGACTAAGAAATGTTCAATAAAATAAGGTTTCTCTGAACATCTGTGAAAATGCATGAAGCAAACACCGTCACTTTTGTCACGCAACCAAATTTTCATTCTCTGAATATATGTGAAAACAAATGGTATCAACAACTTGATGCGAAAATGAAAAATCAAAACAGAATCATCTCCCATGTGAAATAATTCTTATTTTTTGTGTCATTTGACATGGTCTGATCTTCTCTACTGCCCAGTTTGCTAGCATTGTTTGTTCCCATCGCAGAGTTCAAAGGCAAACTCTAGAGATTTTTTACCATCGTGTCGAATGCAAACTCACTCAAGCCTTCTTCCTACCTTCCTAGTCATTACGGTGAGTTGTTTTGAGCCTGAGCAGTTTTTCGACCATTGGCGTCATTCATTTAGTTTCGACGTTCTAGTGAAATCATTTATTTGAGTAAAGGTATCTTCTAGTCTTATTTGTCGCTGATGGTGTTCTTGGCGTTAGGCAGTTAGTGAATAGTTTTCATTTGGTGTTCATTTTGGTCTAGGGTTTGTTTGCTTTCTCTGGTCTTACTTCAGCTTTTCAATTTTTCGCCCGTAAGCTTTACTTGCAAATTTCAGGATTGAGGATGCGTAAATCGATTTACTGTTAAAAAATAGCTGGTCGATACCTCGATTACATCCATTGTGAAATGTAATATTGTTTTTGATATTTGTGGCCATATTGTTCGCAATAAATATGATATAATCTAACGAATAAGCACATAAAACTATAATGACATTACAAATGGATTGAAAGTTTTGTTTCGAATCGCATGCTGTTCTTCAGCATAGCCTAGTTGTAGTTTTTGGAGGAAAGTCAATGCAATAAAATAAACTTTGATTGTTAAAGTGTGAACTTCCCATGTTTTTTCTTCGCAGTTTTTCAACTCCCTCACCGGACTTGTTTCACAATTTCCTCTTTCTCATTAGAACCCGTGTTAAGAGTGAAAAACTTGTTTAGGTGTATTCAGATTTTGAAGAAAAAACTTGTATAGGGATTTTCAAATTTCAAAGAAAAAACTTCTTTAATAATTTTCAAATTTCAAGTCTTTGGGGATTTGCAAATTTCAAATCAAATTATGTTTCATCATGCATCTGATGAGCATGTGTCTTAAGAATGCCAACTTAACTCTGCTGCATTTTTTTTACCGCAGTGAAAGTAGGTATTAGACAACCTCAATGACGACTGATTTTGCCTTTATATTGGTTTGGTTTGGTGCAATCTCTTAGATCAACATTTCCGCCATTCCAAATATGAGAACGAGAAAACTGGTCATGCGCCTTTTCACATTAACCACTAGAACCTGCAGCACAATAACCATTGACCCCCGTGGAAGCTGCAGTAAAAATAGCGAATTGCAAGCTGTTTGAAACGCACACCCATTGAAATACAAATAAGGAAAAAATTATTTTACCAACGAAATTCGAAATAGATATGTTAAATCCTCTTCCAGAAATGTTTCCATTGGTGCGGAACCGAATGGTGATGTTGGCATCGCCAAGGTGGGTGAATATCGTAAAGTCAGAATTGCCGCAATATGTCCTAGGAACCTTTCAAAATATTTAAAAGCATGTGAATATTTTATTATTTCAACAACTATACTCTCTGAGTTTTTCAATTTTTGTAAAATCGCGTAACCTTCTTTGTTGTCTGTTTGACTGTGAAACAATTTGTGCTGAAAAGCAATACCATGGCCAGTCTTGATTTTAATGCAACGTTTGATATTGTGGTTTGTTGTTGGCGCTTTATAACTACCATGGTCTTGCAGCGCCATGACTGAGTTTGTACAATTTCTGGTTTCATTTTTACTCGTCTTGTTTTTATGTTCTGGGTGAGTTCCTTGCAGCTTTTCCGCACACTGTGCGCCTGGTGAGAAGGCTGCAGTACCAATTTACAATGTCTTGTTAAGACCCGGCCGAGAGGCGAACCATAAACAGTTTGCTTTTTCAAGCAAGCAAAAGAAAATTAAGTGTTTCTGCGCATTCATGCTTTAGGCTCCGCAAGCAAAGTAAATGTTCCAGTGAGTTTGCCATAGGATGTGGTTAACAAGCCTGGCAGTCGCAATTGTTGTATGTTTTGATTCTTGCATGTAATTCCAATGCACTTTCAAACATTTTTGAGCCGTGCAAGAGATAAACACACCATTTCCACTTACCTCATCGCTGTTGATGTATATTTCAACAGCATCGCACAAACAAGCTCCACACCACTCAAGATCAAAGTGATTGAATTGAATTTTGATGAACTGCAAGCATGAGATTACAAGGAAACGAATAACAACACCACATGCTTATTCAAATGTGAGCTGCTGAAAAAACATATCCACTAATTCAACCACGTAGCAGCTAGGTTCAGGTAAATGGAAAAGTAAACCCATTGGCTTTGCTATTTTCAGGTATTGTGCAGTACGTTTATCACTAATACCTTCGTCAGTCACGGGTGTCGTTAGATTTTATGATATTCGACTTTAGTGCCAGTCATAAGGATAGAGTTGATTAACTGCAAGGGCTGCATAAACAGTTGAAAGATATATATGTCTATTTCGGTTTGTTTCCGCGGTTTGATGTTTTGCCTTTTTCGTGGCATTTTCAGTGCACCTAATCGAGGGATATTGTATTGCAAAACTATCGTAGTGCTGCTTATGATGTGGTGACTAGCGCTCTGTTAACTTATTTTAATGCAATGGGTTTTGGAAACATAACCTGAATAATTGTAGTTCAAACAAGATGGAAGATTTGGGAGACACATTTTGGGCTTAATTTATTACCAAGCGACTTAGTCTGTGCGACTAACACGGGTAGAGGGCAATGCATGCTTCAATAACACAAAAATTACTCTGTACAAGTATACAATGAAACATCGCTGGGAAAAGGAACAATCGCACTCAAATAAACGCACAACAACACGTCAAATTAATTATAGGATTAGACCAGGGATCTCAAACTCAAATTGATTCGAGGGCCAAATGGGGACTTAAACAGTAACCCGATCGAGGGCCGCATCATGACGATGACGCAACAATGACGGTACCTGAACTTAATTAGAAACACCTTGTACATTTCATTTGTTGCGAAAGGTATAATGAGTTACAGGAAAGTCGTTTCTAGCCGTATTTATTTTCGTTTAAAGGAACTTGTTCACTCGCTAGGGGACCACTTTCAAACACCAGTGAATAAACTAAATAACATAATGTTAATTATTTGAAAATGCCCAAAATGTATCGCAGGCCACACAAAACGCTGCCGCAGGCCACATGCGACCCGCGGGCCTCGCGTTTGATACCCATGTTTCAGAACAAGATTTCCCGAAATATGAAAGCTTTGTGCGTCCGTTTCACGCTGCATCAAATTACTATGCTCAAACGAAGGCGTTACAAAATAATCTTCGGTGAATGTTTACCTTGTGTGATTTTAACGTCCAGGAGCAATCTAAATTGTTTGGATAAGTATTCGGATAGGAATAGCTTAGCAGCAGTAGCACGTTATGGCTCGTATTCAGAACTCCACCGCAAGCAGGAACTAAAACACAAAGTCATCTCGATTTTCACAAATACGAAATAAAATTTTATCATTTAAATTGATATTCTCCATGTGTTTTCATTATTTCCAGTGAGCGTTTTCATCAAATTGTAGCTGATTTATATCCAGGAATTGCCTGTGGTTCACAGAAAATCAACGATTTCATTGGAATTCAAACTTCATTATGAGATGCATCTACGCTTGACAAAACTTGAACAGCCTGATGCAATCCAAATTTTCTGAAATTCTTAACACAATAAATGCTGTTAACACCACCTTGATTTGCCACTGAAAAATATTTGATAGATTCAAATCTTTCCCCTTTGCGGAAACTAGTTAGTTAAACATGTTGTTGTATTTGACATTTGTGACAAAAATCCATGTTTTATTGCTTTGTTTATTTCTTTCAAGCAAAACGGAGCAATATGACAAAATGTAGTAGAACGCTCACCGGCATCCATCTTGCAACTGTGTTTTTGTTTTGTAAAACTTGCTAGTAGTGTTTTCTTAAGGGGGAAATTTGTTTTTTCACCCTTGAGTCCCTCTAAGATACTGCAATGACAAACCCATAACTGGTTGGGTCGTAAATTATGAAACATTAGTGATAAATTGACAAACAAAACAATTTTAAACATGGATTTTTATATACTTTCTATCAAAAACAGAAATAAATAACTGACAATTAAATTTTTTTGAAAAACGAATTTTTTGTATTCTTTTTTTAGTGATTCAGGGAATTCAATTGTAGGAAATTAAAAAAAAAATACTTTTTTCCTCCTAATTATCTACTTTTAACTCGGCATGAACGCCTAAGATGTATGTATCAGCCTGTTGTGCAACTTTCGATGTTTGCTGTTTGTGTGAATGGTGAATAGAGCATGAAAGACAAAAAATGTTTTGGACGTTTTCCCCCTTAGAAATGACAAAACAGGGGTGAGGACAAAACATCTTTTCACGAAGTTGACAGCATTAGTTGTATTTTTTGTGACCAAACTTCAGGGTCCAGGTGCAATCTAGATTATTTGGATAAATATTTGGATAAGCATAGCTTCGCAGGTGAAGCACGTCGTTTCTCTCCATCAGAACTTCACCACATACAGGAACTAAAACGCAACATCATTTGGAGTTCACAAAAATAGAAAACTTTATGCTTTCACAGCCTACAATTCCGATAAAAAATCGATTAAAAGGGAATTAGTTTCAGTCTTTTACATTTGGAAATTTGAATCATTTCTCTGCATTAAACATTTTTAGATTGAAACAAATCACAACCTCATGGCAGCTACAATTGAAGTTTGCGCAACCGAAGCCAATGCGTTTATGAAATACACAAATAAATCCACAAGATTTGGCTCCTATTTGTAAACGTCCTAATTTCATTAATGCTGAAAATAAGCAATGTGCTTTAAACAATACTGTAACACAAATCAATCGTTTCATCAATAATATTCTGATGCAACGATTATAAA
>JGI24159J19872_10006993_pt1 | contig 14748 bp, 8 predicted proteins | sample Ectturendosymbi4_FD_19872 | JGI IMG/M metagenome (IMG submission 19872) | reverse complement strand
AACTAAAGCGTTTAGCACAACTTGTTTTACACCGAGTTTCTCGTGGACAAGGGCACTGAGCTAGGTTATTGAGTCCAGCGGGACACTTCGGCCGTAAAATTCATTAGAATGCGTTGCATTTTTATAACAAGGTTTGCGAAAAGTCGCAAATCTTTTGTCCAGTTAAGTTAGTTAACTTGCAGTCATTGGCCTTTCAGAACACTTTGTGATTAGTTTCAATATTGCTTCGACTGTGTTTTTCAAACAGCCTAAAAATCCTGTCCAAAGTCCGAAGTAACGGTTCATGACAAACAAAATTCTTACAGCCATTCACTTACTTGTAGAATCCATAACAACACTTGATTTGCAATATCTGGACGCAGTGGTCATGACGGGAGTTCGTTTCTGATTCTGGTTAGAAACAATTAATTAACCCCCAGTTTATGGAAAAATCAAAGTGCTATTTAACCAAAGTCTTGCCATTTTCCTAAAAAAAATATAAATTGACTATTGACGCCATTTTTTTTTTGTTGTTTTCTCGATCAAACCAGTCAACCTGGCTAGGCACTGGCGATGTCCTAACTCCGCAAGTAAACACCTACAGGGGTACGTTGTGATGGAAACAGAAATGAAACAATATTTTAAACCAAATGAGAACTGGCCACCGACACTCCGGTTAATTTCCTGTTGTCTCTGTTCATGTTCTACGAGTTGAAAGTCAATGGTGACATCAAAAAGTTTTTGCGGGGAAAGGCAACGTGCATGTGATTCTTTGTGCAAAACATCGCATAGTAAACTTTGCGGTACATCAAGATTTAGTTTGAGGTTATCACCACAAGGCAGACGTAGTTAGCCACGTTTATTTAGAAACTACAGGGAAAAAATATGTTGTTGTCCTAACAATCACTTCTAATTCACACATGTTTACCATACTTCAAACGAAATGCGCAGCCTGAAAAAAAAACTAAAGTTTTTGCAGCAAAAAATGTGTAAAGTTGGGTACGTCTGCAACCAAATGACTTACCAAGTTTTTCATACTGAAAGAAGGACTTATAGCACGAGTATTTTGTCAAAAGGGGCAAGCTCTTCGAAAGAATTATCTAGAAAATTATCCACATCAGCCGCAAGAGATCGGGTTAAAGAACTCTTACGCAAGTGCTGTCTTTACCATACATTTTTGGAAATTCTGGGAAGCGCACTAAATGTATGTAAACGCTCAAGAATAAACCTTTCATAAATTTTAATACGTGTTTGGACGCGTGTCAAGAAGTAACAAGAACTTATTATCAACAGCAAGCCTGCTTTCCCAGCAAGGGCACAAGTCTGCAAGCAGAAGGTTTATCGGAAAAACAATCAGTAGTTTATAGTTATACAGTACCTACTTTTTTCTTTTATTACAAGAAACCTCTCAATCCATTATAAATCTCTTACAAAGAATACCTATTTATGTTGGACGTAATCGAAACGTAGCTACGGCAAATTTACTCAGAATGTATTCTAGATACGTGGTTTTCATAAATTTTTACTGATCTAGAGCTGAGCTTACATCGACGCGTTCTAACATGCAAACGTAATCTTGCAAACGTTTGCATTAATCAAATGCACCGCAGGTGTCATGTCGTTTCAGTGATATTAAAGCATGCTTCAGCAGGATATTCAGGTAAACCAAACCGATTTGATTTCAAGCACAATAAACTACATCAAACGGGCAATATCGTAAGGTTTGTTTCATATCTGCAAACAAAAAAAAATATAGAAAAATCACCTGATTTATGTCAACGTCGATATTTCAGCATGTACTGTCAGGTTTTGAAAAGTTTTGTTGATTTTTTGATGCGGGTTTTCGAGTTAGAAATTTGAATTTGAACAACATCGTTGCGACAGATGCGCACTTTTCCCAGTTTGTCAAGCACGTTTGTTGAATGAACAAACTTACTTTGCAGTCAACCCGCGTTTACCAGTCGTTGCTATTCCAGTCGCTCGAGACTGAGCTTCTGCTGCTAAGTTCTTCACACTCCTGCATGATTGGTGAGATCGTAGGGTAGCTCTTTGCTACCTCAACGGAAGTGGCATATGTGGGCATGACGCAATAACGAGTTCCTGCTGTTGTGCTGGGTCGTATGTCTTTCAGTTGTGACCTGCAAACAATTGTTAGCTGTCTGTGCTCCCCGAAATCCCTGTGCATGCTGCTTCAAAATATTATTGTAGGAGTGGTAGCAACATGCATCGAAAGGACGATGCTGCATTGTTCTACCTTCACACCTTCCATTCTTTCGACAGCGCATTTTACACTCTGTGTGATCTGCTGCTTTGTTTTGCAACTGTAGGGTAGTTTTTCTGTTGTTGTAATATTTGACATTTTCTTTGTAACGTTCACGTTCGTTTGTTTGTGGCGCGATCAAGACGTTTTAAGTATCGTGCCGTGCGCTTTTCGCTTCAGGATGCATGCTGACTGGTCTGTCTCACAGTATACTTGTGCTTGGCCTCTTTCCTGTTTTGTTCCTCGAGACAGTTCGTCCAGTCATTTGCTATGTTAGTTGTTGAGCTTTGTTTTTTCAGTGGATGTGGGCCGAAGTGCAAATTAGTATTAATTTCTGAGAAACAATATATCCCTCGCGCATACTCTGAGTCAATCTGCTATGTCTCAATTACGTGCAAAACATAGACATTCTTTGCAACAGATTTCTGATTCATTAAGAGGTTTCATGTAATAAAAGACAAAAACAAGTACTGTATAAACCATTTAGTGGTTAACCCGATAAACCTTCTGCATGCAGATTTTCTTCCTTGCTTTGAAAACAGTACTTGCTCCAGATAATAAGTTTTCATTGCTTTTGACATGCTTCCAAGCATGTACTAAAATTTATCAGAAGCTTATTCTTGGGCGTTTGCGTAGGTTTGGCGTGCTCCTCGGAATCTCTAGTAATGTACCAGATAAAGAAAACACTTGGGTAGGAACTCGGAATTCGTTTTGGCTCAATTTCTTACGGTTGACGAAGAAAAGTTTTTAGTTAAGTCTTTCAAAGAATTTGATTTTTATTACAAAATATCTGTCGTATACGTCCTTTCAGTCTGAAAACTTGGTAAGTCGTTTGGTTGCAGAAGTACCTAACTTTACACATTTTCAGTTTCAAGAAGACTTTATGCTTTTTTGTTACGGACTGCGTATACTGTATGATGTACGCCAAACGTTTATGAATTTAAAGTGGTTTGCAGAACAACAACAGATTTTGTTTTTTTCCCTGTAGTTTCTAAATCAGCTATGTCCTGCACAAAATACTCACTGAGCCAAATATTACTTTACTATTTTAGCCAGGGCCGCACATTGAATGACTTACTTTGATTTTAGCAAACTAAATTTAGTTTAAGCTAATGTACTGAGAGCGTTCGAATGCTAATAGCAATGATGACAAGTGTTTGGCACCTTTCTTTAAACACTCCATAAGTGAGATTTCAAAGACAAGTTTAGTGCCAATGAAGGACAGGTTGTCAGTATATAGGCTGTTTATACTACAGCGAAAACGTAAACTGGGCCGCACAAAACCTTCGACTGGGCCGAATGCATCCCGCGGGTTGGACACAGCTGTTCGAAATCAACGTGGCTAACTACGTCTGCATCGAGGTGATAAGCCCAAAATAAATCTGTGTGACATTGTTGGGAGCTGTAGTGTAGTAGCAACTGTCTGCTTTGTATGAATGCATAGGTATGGCTTGCATCTTCTAAACAAGACCTTCAGCATGCACTTGGACAGTTCCTGCGCTTGAACAGTAGAAATGAAACACTTGAACAGTAGAAATGAATGAATAAATGATTAAGTGAATGAAAGCTGAAGATCAAATGCAAATAGTACGACTGAGGAAGAAATGAAAGTTTGAAAGCGAATTCTTGAATATTGTAATTGTTTACCTTGCGTTGCCACAACAACGTAACCCTGTGGGTGTTTACTTGCGGAGTGAATACACCGCCAGTGCATTGCCAGATTGACTGATTTCATCGAGAAAAGAAAACGAATAAAACATGGCGTTAATTGTGAATTTATATTGTTTTAGGAAAAGCGCAAACCCCTTGGTCAAATTACACTGTGATTTTACCATAAGCTGGGATCTCATTCCTTGACTTTAGCCAGAATGGGAAAACGAGTGTCCTTCGTGACTATGCAGATCTTAAAAATCAACTGCAGTTATTAGTGCACAATCAGTAAAAGCCTATGGGGAGTTAGTTTGTCATGAGCCGTTGCCTCGCACTTTGAACAGTGCAAGAGGTTCTGAAAGACACCGTCGAAATAATAGTGAAAATATTAAAAAAGTCTCTGTTGCGATCAAACAAAACCTGTGAAGGTCTGGTTACCCACATTAACTACCTAAGTTGGACAAAAGGCCAGGGACTTTGAACAAACATAATCATAAACATGCAAAGCATTCTAATGAAGACTTGGTTCTTGAAGATCATCCATCATTGGCATGTCCTTGCCAACTGGTTGAACCTCACAAGAGATTGTTTTGTTTTCATAGTTGCTCTTTGCGCAAATGCCTCCACGTCTTCAAGCGGATACCTACAAAAACGCATTGTTATCCCAACGATCGAAATAACCGGGTTTAAATAAAGCCTGCACACCCACGTATAAAGCTGCAACTGAAGTAATAGCAACAGCAAAAGACACGAAAATAAATATACGTCAGGACTGGCGCGTGGTTGGTTGTGAAAAACTGCTGAAATTAACCCTTCGCATCAACGTGGCACCCAAGGAAAGACTGTTTCCTTGGCTGAAGTCAACATGTTCTCTAAAGATGCCTGAACTCGTGTGCTGTGATGAGACTATGAGAAATATTTTTTACGCATACTCGTGCAGTCATTGAAACCTTTACCTAAATATGTCTAACCACCATGGTAAGCATAAACGTTGATGAAACAAAGCTCTTTTTGCAGCGTTCCGTATTGGAGTGGAACTGACAAAAATCTCTTTCAACAAAGCATGTGCGCACTCGGGAAAACAACAATGTGTAGATCCTAAGATTTCTATACTTAACTCCCTTCAACGATCTGTAAAGCATGGCTAAAGGGATTGAATTAAGATCGACATCATTGTTATCAAACTTGAATGAGTTTTTTCTGTGAATGAGTTTATTCCAACAGCGTGTGTGAAGATAAAGTTATGAAAATATACAGTGTGGCTAAGCATATATTGTGACGTATAAACTTTTTTCTTCCTACACTTCGTTTTCGCAATTGTTTGCTTTTTTCTGCTGCGACATCATCTCTGATGAAATTGCTGGCGCCAATGACGAAATTGCAGCACGCATCAGTGACGTGAAAATAATAATGGAATTAAAATCTGACATGCCTAGGCATGCCTACACTTGTGAGCTGCAGAAAGTCGAAAATCTTAAAAATGCAGAAATGTGAAAATACTCAAAAAACACGAAAAAAATATCTAAAAACTCTAAAACATGAAAAATATTGTCATAATATAATTATTATTCATTACGCAAAAATGTGCTAATTATCAAAAACATGAAAAAATGTCATAAAGTCAAAACATACAATATTAAAAATATGATATTTGAAAATGCAAAAATATGAAAGTAATCAAAAACATTAAAAATATTGAACAAATCGAAAACATGCAAAAGTACATAAATATCAAAAATATTGTTGAAACTATGAAAACGCAAAAATAAGAGAAATAATAAAAACATGAAAACATATCAAACAACTCATGAATATTTGAATATTATAACAAGCAAATATATGGGAGTTATTTAAATTATAAAATATGAAAATTATGGATTGGGGGAAACCCAGGCTGCACCGGCTGCACACACAGACACACGAAAAATCTTGGTCGTAAAGCTTTTCTTTTACTTCTCGTTTCTGCCATGCGTTTCCAAGCTGGCTTGTTGCTGTGCACACATCCGAGCACTATATCATTTGACAGCTGCTTTGTAGAATACCCCACTACTCTGTGATTTCTGGAAGCTCTCGGAACAAGGAAGGTGTGCTGTATGCAAAGGATGTTCATACATCCTCATCACAAGGACCTCACACTATATTTTGAAAGATGCCCGCAATTTTAGCTGATGAATACACACTAAAGTGAAGTACCGGTATTAGTTTGTAATACCGCTTATTTTCCAGGAACTATTGCAAGCTCCAGATAAACAGCGACTGGAAACCAACAGCTAATGTGCGAAGTTGATGCTAGGAATTTGAACCAGTATTTCTTTTGATATTGTGCATAATCGCATTGAGAAATAAATTAGTTTTAAGACTCCACTCTCTTCAGTCCGTTCAAACTTACAAACGTGAAAGCCACTCGAAGTGAAATTACTTTTTTCTTCAGATTTTCAAAAAATAAATTTATCAGTCTGTTTTCTCCTCTCACTACCTTTACTTGTTTTTCCACCTTTATATGGATGTGACTACTATGTTTTTTGCGTGTTTGTTTTGACAAGCTGGAAAAGTTATGCGAGTGCGAAGTGATAATGATTTTGCTACTTTGAAGCCCAAAGGTGTTGCTGAATTACTTGGAATCAAGAATGAGTAGATTTGCACTTCTGCTTTTGTGGGGTTTTTAACAATTTGCGGTGTTTCGATTTAATTGTATATTCGCGAAAGTAGCTTATCATATATTTTGATACTACTTTGACTAGTACAGGTTTTTTTAAGGAAACTGTTAGGTACCCGGTGACAGCCTTCCTTATAACAGCATAAATGCAGAACAACTAGGCTTTAATTTACTAAGGAATTACACCAACGATACAAGCGCAACTTCACTCTGAACACCGAGCACGAAAATGAGTTGCATCGACCGTTTTGCAACCAGGTGCCTGACGTCATGCAATCAACGCATTAGAGCAATCAGCGGATTCAGCACATTGCCTCAAACTCATAACACCCGGTATGGACTTGTAGGGACCCGATTTCTCTGATTCTAGGGGCCCGATGATAATTTTATCTGATTCTAAGGACCCAATTTTCAATTCTAGGGATCAGAATCGGGTCCTTAAAACACCTTAAAAAAAACTGTACCAGTATGTCGTTGTAAATGATTTTCTTGATGATAGATAGCAAGCAAAGGGACATACGCTTTTCTGGATTGCGTAGCGTTTATTGTCAAACTCAAACACACTTGGTTTGGAGACGGCTTCTGCACTTTTGGACGAAAACACCGCTGCCTAGGCTTTCATTCGCAGAGTTACTTTCAAGCATGCTTGCCAACTGTTTATGCGGAAAGCACATATTAAGAACCGTTTGCTTGCATGAGGTTCTTGAGAAAATAAATAAAAGGTTCAAACAGCATATGATTGCCATTGAGAAAATACGACAATGAATTAAATCATAATTGAAAAATCAATCTTTCTATAATAAATAAATATATTTTTCCAACCAAGGTTTGCGATTCCATAAACAATTACTGATGTTAAGAAATAAGAAAACAACTCAACAAAGCGGGAATATTTTAAAGAAAAATTGGCGATCATTCACAGGGTGGCTGCCAAACAGTCTCCTGCTTACTGAAAAACACAAGCCTTTAAACATAGATTGTAACAGACGAAAGGTTCATTCAAGCGTTTATGTTTAAGAAGCTCAAAAAGGTGATGCGTTAATGACAAGTTAATAAATCATATCGATATTCAGACACTTAAAAATATAAAACTATCACTAACATGTATAACATAATGCAGTGACGAAAATAGCAGAAGGCAGATATCGTTTTTTATTAAAACGTTTGTATATCTTCTGAATCACAAGAAACACAATGCTGAATTCATGTGAGTTTTGGAAGCTGCTTCCACGAGCTGTTCTGCGTGTCAAAAGTAATGCAGCGTACAAGTTGTTCTCTTTTGCTGCATCATGTCACAGGCGTTTCTCACATAGAGCGTTACTTGATATTAGAAACTTTGTTCTAAGCATTTGAACCGCGATGATGGATAATATCTGTTGAATTGATTGCAGTAAAAATACTTGTGTCTTCATAGTTTGTTAAAACCGCAAGTATCGCTGCTATGTATGGCAATGGATCTACTCTATTCTCTATACCATTTCCCGAGTACGTGCCTGTAAGTACTTGATTAAAATGATTTCATCAACCCAACTTTAATACAGAACTTTGCAAAAGTAGCCATATTTAATCCGCATGCACTATTCGTTTACCATGGCTTTAGCAATTTCTTTAAAGGTTGTCAATGGCTACAAGATCAACCGATAAGATTACATTATTACACAGAGTCTCATTATGACACACGCGTCGGCACAACTTTAGAAAGTATATCGGCCTCAGCCACTGGATGTCTTTTTTCTGTGTCATGGTGATGTCAAGAAGTAATTAAAACAACTTTTATCAAGCATCAACGTGGCAATGCTGGCCATTGTTTATTTTCTTATATTTATGCAGGTGTTACCTCGGTTGCAGGTGCAGCTTTGCTAGTGGGTGTACAGACTTTGTTTAAGCCCGGTTATTCCAATATTTAGGATAACAAAGCGTTTTTGCAGGTATCCGCTTGAAGGCGTGGAGGCAAGTGTGCATAAGGGCAACTATAAAAACAAAAGAAGCCTCTTGTGGGGTTCAGACAAATTATAATAGCATGTCGATCATGGAAGATCTGCAAAAACCAATACAATCGAGTGTTCATTAGAATGCTATGCAACTTGACGATAAGTTTTACGCAAAGTCTCCAGCCTTTTGACCAATTTTTCGCATTTCTTAAAATAAACAAAAATTCTACATTGATGCAATTTCTTTTTTTTCGTGCGTTTTCCGACTGAAACGGCCATCCAGGCAAAACATTATAGAAATATTCTCTCTCTGCAAGCAGACGCCATCATGCGTCATTGTGTTGACATTCCAGAGCGTTTTTAAATAACAAAATGTGTGAAATACGAGGAGGAAAATCGATATGAGGACTAGAAATGCTTTCACCGTTTTTTTCACCAGTTTCCGATAGTTCTGCTGGCTCCACACCAACCCGAAAAGAAACAAGTCATTTGAAGATACAACCACGCAACCTGGTCCTTTCGACAACTTGGGCGCTTATAATTGAGGGAAGCCAGCCGGAGTCTCATAGCTGCTCTCTACAATGGCACACTCGTTCATTCGACTGTCTGCATATCCAGTTCACACGGAAACCCTTTAGTGCCTGCGCAAGCCACTTGAGTGGCTCGGACATGGTTAGTCATAACTAGACAACAGATAAAACTAGGCAGCTAGTCCAACCATCTGGGTATGTGTGAAGTCTTCTGGTTCAGTTTAAAATATCGGACTGTTTTCGTTTGAAGGTTTTATGCTGAAGCGTGGCGTCACGGGGCGGTCACGGTGATGTCATCGAGACCTGAGAAAAAATTGAAAGGAGCAGTTTCCTTGTGTTGTTTTCCCTGCTCACGTAATGCTAGCCACATCAGGCGAATTCAGTTTTCAACTAAATTTTAAAAAGACTTGAAACATTCTTGATAAACTGATTCCTTTAGTAGCTGATTTTTCAAAGCTTTCCGTCGAGCAGTCGTATCGAAATATGCGTACGTTTTGTATTTTTTGAGTAAGTGGGGGGTTACTACCAAGTTGGCAGTGGTTGACTAACGTGTGATAACAAAATCTGTGCTGTTGTACAACATCTGGTCTCTAGTGGCACTTTAGCATAAACAAGTCTGGCATTTCAATCGATGAGCAAGTTTCGTAACTGCGTCCATTGAGGGATTTCACTGATAAGACAAGCGGAGTCCACACGGGCGGCTCATAGTTAACTTCGGTACAAGGAATTTGGCCATTTGGGCAGGAGCCACCTTGCGGGCTTCCAACAGAAATCATCTACATGTTTTTAAATATATTTCGAAATACAGTACAACACGTTTGTTTTATCATATCAAACGACCTAGAAAATAATTGCTGAGCTGTTAAAAAGTGCGCCTGTGCTCTTAAAAAGTTAATTTCCATTTTGGCATTCGTCAACCATTTTGTCAGGCCTGATGTGTTATCTGAGCAGGGAAATAAACTAGCCAAAAATCCGCATTTTTAAAGCACTTGATTGACCAACTAGTATTGGCGGTAAGTATGGCCAACCAAGGGATTTAAAGATGCGGGGATTATCGCCGAGTTCGTTCTGTTTTGAAAACACAAGCGAATCGCCACTTGAAATTATTTTTCTCCGGTTTTAATGACTATACCGTGACTACCCCGTGACGCCATGCTGTCCTACAAAATGTTCAAACCAAAACTGCCCAATTTTGAACAAATCGAAACTGGAAGACTTTCTGCATATTTAAAGGGTTCGATTAGCTCTCTAGCTCTATCGGTTGGCGAATTATGACTGAACTTGTCCGAACCATTTAAGTGGCTCACGCGAGCGTTTTAAGAGGATTGTTGACAACGCACACCTTTGTCGGGTTAAACATCCACGGTAAACCGTTGTGATTTATCTTTGCCAACATCACCACAAAGCCCTAAGAAGGAATAGACTGACTTGAAAGCAGTAACAGCCCAGGCCGACAAAATATGCGTAGCTGTCTTTGGCATAAACACAAGATTTATCGAAAATTTGCTGGAGATTGAAAATTGTTGCTGTGGGCAGGCGAACATCGCGCTTGTTATCATCCAGATTTGTTTCAATTATTTCCGTACATCGTTGTTCAGAACATTTGCTATACATTTTTCCACGAAAGCGAAGTTGAGATGCCTTAGTAGTTTGTGCATTCTCTCATGTCTCCCTTCTTGTTTATGAGAATGATCACCTTATCTTGCCAATCTTTCGGTGCCCCTCCAGAATGGCAGGCCCTTGAAGCAAAAAGCCAACGAAGCAAATCCTCTGTTCAAAGCTTAAGCATTTTAATTCAAATTTCATCCCAACCTTCAGCCTTCAGTGTTTCAACAGTTAGGAAGGCTTTGGTGGCAGTGGTGGAATAATCTGCCCCTAAGCGCATCCCCTGTGAGTCTGATGGTATGAGAGTGACTGGGTTTGTATGACAATTGACAAACTTTCTCCATCTACAAAGAATGCTACTGAGTAAGACACCCTTTTGGCTTTTGATGGGTCTAGCAATATTTGATCTTTTGGCACGGAGACGCTGGATGGTTTGCCAGAGCACTGTGATTGCTTGCCAGGGATTGGAATTTAGTTTATGACCAAAATTTCCCAAGATTGTTCTCTGGACTTTCCCGTAGTAAGTGCTTTGGTCTTTAATGCGTCAGTGTCTATCGTCTTTCACGCTTCAGTGTTGATTCATCAATAAATTAAACAAAATTTGAACTTTATGAGTAAATTTCTGCAAACCAGGGTACTTCATATCTACAGTACATACATTAGTCGGAATACGTTTAAACGTAAACATCTTATTGGAAGAAAATACCACTACTGGCCGCCGAAGCTAATGTTGATTTCCTATTGACTCTGCTCATATTCTAAGAGTTCAAATCATACAGTGTTTTTGTATTGATTCCTACTGACTCTGCTCATCATATACAGTGTTTTTGTGGAGAAAGAAACGTGCATATGATTGTTTGTGCAACAGGTCACATTGCAAGGTTTTTGGTAAGGATTTAGTTTTAGAGTTTATCTCCTCAATGCAACCTTTGTGCAGACGTAGTTAATCACGCATCACACTGATTTTCAATTCCAGGTGTGAGAGCAAACTTTGTTACAGTTAACCTTTCCTTTGTATTGCAAAATTTGTTCCTCAAATCACCTCAAAATCAAAACGTTTAGCGCATTTCACTGGATGTACACAGCTCGGAACAACTTCAAAAAATGCATAAAATTTTACGAAACTGAAAAAGGTATTGAAAGTCAAGTACTTCTACAAATAAATCTCTCAAGTCATTTCGCCTGAGACTAGGATGTTGATAATTAGTGTTTTGTTAGAAAGGTGAATTTCTCTGATACAATTTCGTAAAAGCTGTTTAATCTCATAGCGTAACCAGGTGGCTGTCACTTTATCCTAGCTTACCAAGCATTCTTCAAATGTAGCCCACTCAGCTTCACATTCACACTTCATGTCCATCGACAAGCCAACTGTTGTTCTGTTACAAACTCCTTACCTACGGAATATAGGCTATAGGCTATACTTTTATAGCATGGAAAAGAGTTCTACGCAGAAAGTTTATCGGATTAACCATGAGTAGTTTATACAGTACATAGTTTTACAGTTGAGAGCAAAATTTGAGATTACGTGTGGGAGCTCTGCTGTTGAGGGCAAAACAACGGTGTTCGGAAACCTGGATGCTTTTACACTTGTACAAAGCACTGCAATTTCGCAGTGGCAGTATGGCCTTTGCTGGTTTTTGACTTTTTCTCCCAAAGTTGTCAAAGACCTATATCAACCCAACAATCGTTTCCAAGATTTTTAGGACGTACCATCCCAAAAACATTACAGAACGATTCAGAAGCACTGCAGCTTGATTTTTGACATTTACAACTGGCTAGATGGCGATAGAGATCCGGCATGATTATATTCACAAGTCGATGCTGGGTATGATAGGTTTAATCATAGTAAATCAATCTTATATGCAGTGGAAAATCACCATGCAGAAAAGATATTTATGTTGCCCCCCCTACTTTTTCCTTGGCCCCGCAGTACTTCCCACATTTTTCGTTCTAGAATAGCCACTGTAGTGCCAATAAGTCGTCCGCTTACTAGGTTCATTCACATTAGCCTGAGTTGTTGGACAATTTATCGTTCGTTTGAAATTATTATCGAAATGGGAACTGTTCACTGGATTGAACGTCAAATCCAATGTTCAAATCCAAAGCACTCAATTTCAAAAGGGTGTTTTTTCTGTCGAATGTCCCCCATGCCTGGGGCACACTCGACATGAGCATGGGGTACACCTGACCGTCCAATAAAAGTCGAGTTCCATGCATTGCATAATGTTCACGTGATATCCCACGTAAAATAGGCACTTGCTGATGCCTCTCCATTTTTTTCACATTCTAATTACCCACTATCACTGCATGGCAAAACAAATTTGTATGATAACAAACCACTAAATGAAACCAATTCAGTACGCTAAAATTCATGCTTTACCATACAAATATAATGTGCCTCTAAGCACATAATAAACCTGAAAATGCTCATGGATTATAATTATTCTGTACTGCATTCCAATATAAACCCTCAAGCTTTATCTTGTTCAGATTGACCTAGTGGCAATGTGTTGCGTGTGCCCATTTTTTTGTCAGCTGTGCCCTATGCATATCTAAAAAATAAAATGAAGAAGTAGCAACTCAACTTAAACAGAATTTAAAATCTGGCATTATCAAATAATGTTGCACTGCCCTGACTACAACGTCACAAAAACTCAGAACAGAAGATATTAATTAACGTGGACAAAACCCAAATCTAAATGCAATTTCATAAAATTTTTTTTGGGTAGCAAAAACACAACTTGCTCTGTAACTCGTAACAACGGCTGCCTATCAAGGAAAAATTCACTTTAGTACTACGGCTGGTGTGACACTAAATCATCATGGAAATTTTAAAGTTCAACGTTTTCAACCTTTTGAATAAATCAAATAAGACGACTGTTCCCCTAGTCCTATTGTGCCCCACCTTCCCCTACACCTAATTGCAAAGTAAAGCGCCACTTTGACTTTTGAAGAACCTTCCAATATTTGACCTTTTGTCCACAGTGCAAGCAAGCAGACAGGTTCCGCAGACCATTCGTGAGACCTAGAAATGCGTTAAGAAAGCGAGTATAACGAAACAAATGTATGCAAGTTTTTTCAGCAGTTTTCTGAAATCGATAATATCTTTCCAAAATCAGAATTTGCAAATCTGCAAAAATTGAATTTTTGCAACGTTCAATTTTAACTTACAATAAGCACATGCACAGTCTGGAATAACTCACACAAAACAGCATAGCGATATAGCAGAAATTACATTATGTCACGTTTGTCATACATGCAGCAATACTTGCGGTTTAAACAAATTATAAAGATGCAATTTCTGCTCTGCAATTAATTTACCTGTTTTTATCTAGCATTGTGGTTCACTTGCTTGGATACGAAAGTAATAAACGAAAAGCGAAACAATACAATATGACAAACTGACATGATCGCGGAATGGACTCCTGCCGACGTTTGGATTTTAGGTCGGACCAAGAGCCGGAGTCCATATTTCAAGTTCGAGCCGTAGCCGGAGTCAACATTAAGGTCTATGCAGGATCCAATGAAAAATTTTAAGGGACCTGTTAAAATTTCTGTAATGATGCTTGTTGTTGTCAAACGGGATGGAATTGATTGAGACGTGTCTTCTGACCAGCGTCGACCTATATCACAAAAGTGTGACACTGGGTGGGAGTACCGAGCATTGCACTACTAATGATGATTTATAGAAGTTAGTGCAAAATATAGTGTGTATGTGACAATGCAGTTCAGGAATTTAGGAATGGATCCATGCCGTAATCATGAGAATGTTGGGCTAATGATGTGAGCAAAACTACAAGACACATGAAAAAAGTAATGGTCAACAAAACAGAATGTAAAGAAGCAACAGGTGTGCCGAAATAACCTATAGTAATAGGCTTTGGCTTGTCATGATGATGTTATTAGAAGTAGTGTACAGTAGTACAGTAGAATATGTATTTATTTGCATTGTGCAGATTCCTAATCTAGCCACCACTTGCATAGGGGCCGTCCATAAATGACGTCACACTATTTTGGGCAAAAATCTACCCCCTCCCTTGTCACATTTCGTCACAAGTATTTAAACCCCCTTCAAATATAACGTCACAATTTGCAAACCCCTCCCCCTTACATTTGCAATTACAAATTTCCATCTAT
>JGI24159J19872_10006992_pt1 | contig 14749 bp, 10 predicted proteins | sample Ectturendosymbi4_FD_19872 | JGI IMG/M metagenome (IMG submission 19872) | reverse complement strand
TGACAACGTTTACGTATTGTATTGCTGCTTGTTTTATATTTTTTCTTATCATACTTTCGATTTTAGTGCAAAGAAAAATTTTGGCACTTTGAAACCTCCCCATGAAAATTTTGTGCGTACCCCACTGATCCCTGGACGACAATTTGTCTGGTCCTGTTTAAGCATAGTTAGCTTTTGCCATCGCATTAACTGCACTGTGTCTAGTTCCTGGAGTTGTGTTTGCTCCTCTTGCTAGTTGCTTCGGAAAACAAGCAAAAATCACTCACAAATGTTTCCATGCAGCTGATGACTGGGAACAAATATAATTAGTCAGGTTTATGACCACGTCAGGGTGTGGAGCACTCGTTCACAGCTGTTTTGTTGGATTGTGCTGATTGAGGATCCCAGCTGAATCGACTGACAAGGATATAACAGCAGCTTATGATTATACCTATTAGTTTTGCACCAATATTGGTTCCACAGCGCGGCTTAAAAAGATCAAGTTGAAATGTTGAATATCACTTTTTATGAAACTGTCGGAAAAATCCTACTGCTACCAAATCTTTTGTGGGGTATTAAATTACGATCTGATCTAATAATTGTCGTACAACACTTTGGCTACTTAATAAATATTAAAGTATGATGCTGCAGTTTATATCAAGGATGCCCCACCCATTATCAACACCTTCGGTGCGGTGTGAATTCCACGCGATTATTCAGCTTTTTAGGTTGTTTTCATCCAACAGCTACACTCAAAATTGAATAACTCAAAAAGTACTTGCCCGATTGACCTGAAATTTTCAGGTAAGATACATTTTTACAAGAACAAGATTCATCTAAACTTTGGTTGCAACAGACCAAGTATGTTAAAAGTTATTGCGCCCTACGCAACAACTACTGAACCCAAATTAACGCGTTGACAGCCACGCGCATAAATAATTAGTCCAATGCGCTGGGAACAGATCCGGTTGCTCGATTAAAAAATCATTAACTCACAAAAGGTCTTGATGCACAGAATTGAAATTTTCAGGCAAAGTGCATAACAATCCGAAGATAATTCTTGTAAATTCTGGTTGCAAAAACTTTAGTTTTGAAAAAGTTATGGTGCTTCAGAGAATTACTGCTAAACCCTGCTAACTAGGATAAAGTTTAGTAGCCTACGCGCGTCTGTAGTTGCGAAACGAATATAACTAACTCCGAAGCTTTTCGTTAGAATTAGCCTACTTCAAATTTTCAGAGATGATGAAAATAGTTATGAATATTATACGTGGAAATTTTCTGTGCACCAATACAGCTAAAAAAAAGTTATCTTTCACACACAGCTGTCAAGACCTCAGTGTTTTGCAGAAATGTGTTGCAGCCTAGGCCTAGCAAACTGTTGCTGGATACCAGACTGCATAACTACAAAAGATTTTTCTGATGTTACTTGAAATTTTCAGGGATTATGTGGGTAGGTATGGAGAACATCATCATAAATTTTCATTGCAACCAAATGAGTACAAAAAATGTTATTCAATTGTGTGTTACCAAACAACTGTTCGCACCCACCTTTTTTGAAAGTCTTGTAGCCTAGGCCTAGGAAGATGATTTTCTACCAAACTTCATAACTCAAAACGTTTTTGGTCAATTTATATTAAATTTTCAGGAATAATGTGTCCAGTTATGAACATTTGTGGAAAATTTCGTTGCAAACAAACAAGTATGCGAAAAGTCATCGCGTTGGCGTTTATATACGTCAATCCGCACCCGGTGTATTCGATTGAATGACGCATATATGCGTCATTCCGCTCCCTGTGCATTTGAACCTATGACGCATATAAGTGTCAATTAGCACCGAAGGTGTTAAGGAGGGCAAACTTGATCGTGTGAAGGCGCTCACGGGCCAGCATTTCCTTCCGACGTTTTTCAAAGTTGGTGTTGTCCGGGCAATGTGCTTGGGGTTTGAGGCAGAGACTCTAAAACCAAAGCCACGGGTCATGGAAAATGTCAAAAGCCGCATTTGGCCCTCGGGCCGTACGCCTGGCACCTCTGGTGTATAGTATTCTTTTTGTGATGTTGGTTTCGTAAGTTCTTTGAAAACGTATCTGAATTTATGTTTAAAAAGCTCTGGACATAATTTTCTGCGCTTGCAAAGCGTCGCGTTGCTTTTGCTTTGGAAACACATGTCTCAAAATCCAGGGTTGAAATAATGTTACTTCAATCATGGCGTTGGTAGAGTTTAGCAATATGCACTTATCCTAATAACGAATCGTAATTTTTGACAAGTTTTGAACATGAGTGAATACATTCAGAAACATAGGTTAATTAAGGTGAAGATTTAAGATGGAAAACAAGATTTCTTAATTCAGTTTGCAAAAAATACACGTGAAACTAACTCCTGGAATGATTTTGATTCAAACTTAGAAGCAAACCAGCAAAACTTTCGAATCGTTGGCAATCCATATATATCATTAGTTCTGCACCTTAACACTGGGGTTAATTTAAATCAGACGACGGGCCTACTTGGTGGGATAACCAGGTAGTAACATCAAAAGAGAGGAAATAAAAACCACCTGATTTCTTAAGTCTTAGGCATTGCAGGACAACAATATACCCATAGTGCCATTAAAATTAGTTACCAGTCCAGTCAAAAGGATCAATCAACACAAATATTTCTGTGGTGCAACAATGTAGGTAACGCCCGCATACAGTCGTTGCGATGCGTGAGTGCAACAATGTAGGTAACGCCCGCATACAGTCGTTGCGTCGCAATCAGAGCAACGTCTATCCACTCTCAGTACCCAGCATAGTTCCTCGTCATGAACTTTTGAATTACTTCCTGAAGAGAGTTTTAAAGTACAATAAGCAGGTTTGGATGTTCAGGTTTAATGGAACGATCATAAATGCATAAAAGCTTTGTTGGGCATCCGTAATCTAAAAGTGCCGCATCACTGCAACAGTGGTTTGTCTTATACCTACTAACAAACTCAAAGTTGACTGATGCCTTCAATGAACGAAGCAATTTTTCTGCTTCACACGATTTTGCGTGCGTGCTTTTCTTCTTCATCATCATGTAATTAGTTCTAGTTAGGCGTAGGGACTTATTTATTCATTAAGATTTTTGCAAATTTGCCTGTTAACACGAAACATGCACTGATGCAATTTATTGCTTTACAGATTGTTTACTTCTCTATATTTCTGGGAACCATACTTGTTGCAATAGTAAAAGCTTTCCTTTTCGTTTACTGCCTCATTGGTGCTTCTTCAAATTTACATAACGATGTATTCAAGGCTGTCTTTGCAAGCCCCATGTCATTTTTTGACAGCACACCTACTGGAAGAATTCTAAACAGGTTAGTGTTTTGTTCTGCTGTACAAAGGCTGAATCATGCAACCGGTTTGCCTGAATGAAAAGGCAAATGCAATGCAATTCACTAGAGTTATCTGCAATGAATTTAATCTACAATGCTGAAGCAAATTCTCCCATTCAAAATGTTCTACAGAAACAAACGTGCCCGCCTCTTTGTTTCATTACATTTTTTGTGTTGTACCATTACATTCAAGTTCACACTGCTGTAGGCTTTACCCTACCTTGTTTTACACCGTAATTACTAACGAAGGTGTAGTTCAGCAAGAAAGAGCATTCTCAAAATACTCTTTGCGTAAATATTTACGATCTTAACAAGTCGAATTGCAAAGATTCTACTGAAATTTTCTAGAAATGAAGTCTTTTTGAAGGCAGCAAGGAGCTGTGGCGAGTAAATGTACAACCTATGTTTTGGTTCACGTCTCTTTTCAGATTTTCCCGCGATCTTGACGATGTCGATGTCAGATTGCCGCTAATTTTGGACATGTTTTTGCAGCAGGTATGGCTGATGCGTGGATTTGGAATTGTAGAAGTTTCAGAACCTGACTTTCTTTTTGCGCCTAAATGTGGTCTGAATCTAAAACAATCATTTAAATATGTGATTTTGAACAGAGTGCAAGTACTCTGTGACTTTAGTTGTATAGCTAATTTATACACGAACACAAAAATACACCAAACCAGTAAGCGGCATTGTGTAGTTTTAAAATTTTTCCTCGTTCATTCAGGTGATGTTAGTCATCTTTTCGCTGATAACGATGGTGGTTGTGTTTCCTTGGTTCGCTATCATGATTGTTGTTCTGGCTCTCCTGTTCGGTTTCCTCTACGTGTATTTCCGAAGTGCTGTCAGAGAACTTAAACGGATGGACAACATCACGAGGTCGGCGATAAGGTTTCGGAAGTTACGAGGAATTATTACGTATTTATCCGGGATGTAGTCCTGAGAATTAGTCTCGATCTCGAAATAGACGTGTATCGAGACCTGTTTTTGTGAGTCAGCTTCGAGAGTTTCTCGTCTCAGGCATCTCGGCCTCGAAAGTTGCAGGTCTCATTCTCGCAATCTCAGTCTTGAGACGTCAAATTCTTTATCGACAATGGTATAGTGAAGCCCCAGCAGTTAAATCTATTACATGTTGGTTTTATCCTTGGCGGAAGGAAAACAGAAAGTGTTGGCAAAAATGGATGAATTTTGAAAAACTATTGCTAGGAAGTGTGGATGTACTTTTTTGAGTCATTCAAGAAACATTTTACCAAGCTGACGAAACTTCATAACCAAGTCTCTGCCTCGAACATTCAGTCTCTTTCTCGTATTTCTTTCACAGAGTATCGGTGACGAAGTTTGAATCCAGTTTCGGTCGCGGAGATTGTGGTGTTTATTACGTCACTGGTATTTAAGACACATATCCAAATTTTGCGAACTATATTCTTGTAAAAGCGGAGTAAATTTTACCAAAATCGCTTGAAGTAAACTTGTTTTCGTTTAAAATAGTGAAGAGAAAATTTTTTTGCGTGTTTTTATGAGTGATAAACTAGCCATCTTTAATTTTTTTTTCAAATTTGCGAGTGCTGCTTGTTTTTGAAATAACAGACCAAAAAAGTACAGTTTGAAGGGCTTGAGACTCTAAGTGCATCAATCGTTACAGGATACATGTCAGTTTGATTCGGCGAAAGTAAATACATTTTAATTTTCTACCCTTGATGTTTCTACCGAACACAATTCTAAGGCGCGGCGGAACTTTGGTCTTATAGAAAGCTAGTCACCAACCTGAAAATCCAAAGTTAAAAATGTGTTTTTTTTTGCAAATCCAAATCTGAGAGTTTGGTTTCTCATCAAGTTATAAAAGTGTCTGATTTTATCACAACACTTGATGGCGAACGTCGCATTATTTTTAATTTTAACCTTTTCCCAATTACTAGTTTTGTATATACTGCGATTTCAGCAGGAGTTTTTTCAATATAATTAACATTCTTTAAGCGAACCGCTAATATACTAACAGACATAGAGTAACTTTCCAGCGTCCCTGGGTAAACGTCTACTAGAAGGAAGCGTGTGCTATTTAAACGGAAAACCACGAGCTTCCGCAGCTGCCTCTTTACGAGCTTTGGTTAAAATGTCATTATATTTGCACTTTTGGTATTTTATGCATTTTTGTTATTTTATGTTAGTTTGTTCTAACAAAGTCTTGCAAAGTGTTTCTGAAAATATGCAGGTCGCCGTGGTTTTCTCACGTCTCTTCAACTGTGCAAGGACTCAGCACGATCCACGCCTACGAAAAAACTGATGAAGTCATTGCCACGTAAGAGTTTTCCCGAAATTGTGGAAACGAGTTTAGAAGATGAGGACACATAAAATATGTTCTTTTATTTTTCACTAGTTTCGTCAAACAGCTCGACACAAACAGCTCCACATTCTACTCTTACCTCTGTGCAATGAGATGGCTTTCGGTGCGCCTCGATGCGATGACCATATCTGTAACTTTCGTTATCGGACTCTTCGTGGTGTTTTCCACTATTTACCCTGAAGTCCTGGGCGAGACGTCGGCATCGTTTGCTGGTCTTGCTCTTTCCTACGCAATATCTGTGAGTGAACAACCTGAGAACCAGCTAAAGGTTGACAAATTTCGAACGTTTACGACGAACAACAGTATTTCCAGGCGTGAAGTGATTTATGAAATGCACTGAGACTCCTGCACAATAATTACGTCCTTTGTTTTTGTGTGAAGTTATACACAAACACCAAGCACAACCCGAAAAATTGAGTTTTTTACTCGTGTTTGTTTGCAGCTTCAACCTATATCGCTATAAGTCTAAACTGGTGTTGTTTACAAAATTTCTAAACATGTGATGTTGAAACAGAGTGAGTTTAAGAAATATCTTAGTAAAGCTGGAGACATCATTGGACAAAAGCTGCCTTTCGTCATATCGAGTCTTCATTTTGTTCCAAATATGTTTGTTGCACCAGATAATGATAAAAAAGCTATGTCCTGCAGTAATAATAAAGCTTGCTAGTTTCTGCTTGCATTAATGAAATACTTCATTAGAACCTACCTACAATACGGGTACAATGGACTTTTGCAGCAAAGGTATCGCAAATAAAAATAGTTTTTAATCCACTTTACTTGTCTAATTGTTTTCTGGAAATATTTTTAATTACAATGACCGCTAGTTTCTGCAAAATTTTACGAAGTAGGTTTCCTCATTCAACAAGATTTTCGCATAAACGTTCTCTTTATGAAATCTAATTTTTGTTTTCAACACGTTTTCAATCGCAGTTATGCCTAATAAAATGCAGAGCATAAGCGGTTGAAAGCAGTTTCAGTGTTCTTTTCATTTGATCACGCTCTAACTTTTTTTACAGACAACTGGTCTCTTTCAAGTGTGCGTACGCTTCAGCGTTGAAACCGAGTCTTACTTCACTTCAGTTGAACGAATTTGCGAATACATTAAAACCTGCAATCCGGAGGAGCCGTCCAACAAAACAATCATACAGCCCCCGTCGAAAGACTGGCCTGACCACGGAGAAATAAGGTGGGACAGTTGCTTTTTCACCTGGAGTGCCCAGTAAACATGTATTTGGTGCACATAAAGTATTTTTATGCTTGGGTATTACGTGATTTCCTCGAGCTTAAACAAAATAACACTTAATCCATTAATTGACATGTCAATGCAAACATTTAGTGGCGTTTCAAACATATCATACAACGAAATTCTTGATCTCGAGAGTGTCGACAAAAATATTGTTCATCCCTATCGGAGCAACATTGATGTTAGATTTACTGCTGTAATGGCTTCATTATTACCATCACAAGATTGGTGTAGTAGCAACACCAGCAAGAACTGTACTAAGGACGTTCATCTGATCTGCGTAGAATTGGAAAGTCTTCATTTCACTTTACAACAAGTTTTAGTATACTATGTAAGTATCTGGTAGTTTCGACATGGGTAACTGTATGCAGGGACGTGCAGAGGGAGATCGAACGAAGTGACGGACCCGGGAATCTAAGGCAGGGGAGCACGCAAAGAGTGAAATTACAAAATTACCTTTTATGAAAATACTGTAAATACACGCTTCTTCATATTGTATGGTTACTTACTTTTGCTGCATGGATCTCAAGAGAATTTACATGAGCGGGGCATGCAAATGTATGTTAAGCAACCTGAGAGAGACACGAATCACTGCCGTTGTTAGCTTAAGGTCTTACCCCTATCTTTCTTCCCCACTTTTAGGCCGACCCATTCCGGTTAGCCTATTGCTAACCTGCGACTTGTAGTCTTCAAAATAACTCTCTCGACTCTCTCTTATTTCCTGGGTTCTTAAACTGGGGAGGGTGAAAGGTTCGCAAGTACACCATTTCACTAAAACACCGCAATCAAAACAAAGTGGACATTACAAAAACCGAGACCTCTTAAACTTGCTTTTTCAAAGTTGGATTTGTGAGCAAAGAATGCTCAATGTTACGATGGTGTCTTGTCTGCTTAGTTACATTTTTAGTGGCAATGCGAATCGTGTCACGAGACTATATCTTGCGTGACGGTTTGACGACCGTTTCTTCGCGCTCAATTGTTGTGTAAAAGATTTTGGCTTTTATCAGCATTTGAAGAGATTTCCTTTCAGTCAATGTAAAAAATGAGGTAGTGCAAATATTTTCGGACAAGAGAGCTTATTTGGTAAAGAGAAATTAGGAAGTGTAAGTGTGTAACTAAATTGCTCATATCTTCTAATACGACAAAAAGAGTTACTTCTTCACCTGGTTTTACTAAACAATTTTTTTACAGTTCAGAAAAATATAAAGGGCAGCAATGCATCAAACTGCATGATTGCACAATTGGATATGCTACTTATAGAAAAAATAGACAACTCTACCTCTTATCATGCCTCACAAGGGCTATCTTTGTTGGTGGGTCAATCTGATTTTGCATGCATAAATGCAATATCTATTTTCTCAATGCATACCATTACCAGAAGAATTTTGCTTATAAACATATGCCTCAAGCCCACAGAAGGAAACAAATTGTTAAAAATTAACACACACAAGAATAGTTTTTGAAATGTTTTTTATTTAATTTTTCGAAGCTTGCTTTTTTGTCAACACAAGTTTTCAAGCGTTTCAAATTCCGGTATTTGTCACGTTTCTCAATACAAGACTTGAATTTGATAGGGGACGTACAATCAAGCAGTTGCCACGGGCATCACCAGACCTCTGCACGTCCCTGTATATATGCAAAACGGTGGCGCAGTGTGTTCAGAAACTGATGAAAATCGCCTTTTAATGGAAAGCTCTCAAACAAGGGTGGGGAACCTGCGGCCCGCGTAAACATTATATATGGCCCGCAACAGAATTTTTGTTGCCCAAGTTCGAGTACAACATTGTGTCAAAGCGAAGATCCATGTTAAGCACGTACTTAGATAGTAGGTCAAGAGAAGTCACTCTTCCTCATAGTTAGATAAAAGTAAAATTTTAGGATAAAATCAAATGATTTTGCGGCCCACCAGCGATGATGCACAATCCATGCGGCCCGTGATAGCAAATAGGTTCCCAACCCCTGCTCTAATAGGTGTTGAGTTCCTCAAGAAGTACCTTACTATGAGCCTCAGTATGTCAGGAATGCTATCAGCGCATTGCTTATTAAATTTGTTGTCAGGTTCAACAAGGCCTGCATGCGATATCGTAACAATCTTCCGTTGGTGTTGAAGGATGTATCTCTCACAATCACACCAAAGGAAAAAGTGGGCATCGTTGGGAGGACCGGCTCGGGTAAATATGCACGCTGCTGCTCGCATCCACAAAACTCAGTGTATTTGTTTGTTTAGTATGCAGGTTTTTCGTCAGTTCAAGGAGCAGCACACAGTGTTGAAGTGCAGCGAAATTGCTTTGTTTTGGTTCATCATATCCCAAAAACTTCGTTTGAAACTTATCAGTTTTGGTACACGAAAAGCGGAAGAACTAAATCGCCCTTTAATGAAAATCACGCCCAATGAAAACGATATAACGACATATTGCAAACATTTCGATAACTCCTGTTATTATCATCAGTGCATTGCAAATTGATCGGCGAGTGTCCAGCTGAGTCATGTGATTACGTATGCTTCGCGCCACTACGTCACTACCGAAAGAACCCTTCGCGTTTTTCATTTTTTTGCAGCCATTTTCTCCTGAGTGACCAATAAGAACTTGCAGCATGATCACTGCAGTTCAATTTGCAGTGCACTGATGATGATAACAGGAGTTATCGAAACGTTTTGCAATATGTCGTTGATATCGTTTTCATTGGCCGTGATTTTCATTATAAAAACTTATCAGTGATCAACACAACGAACATTACAATGAGATAAATAACGAAACGGTTGCCTGTAAGTTCATTAGAAAATTGTCACTATCACAACAGAAAACCCGTCGCTGTTGGCTCTTGCAAAGGTTGAAGCCCAAACACTGGGTCTATCCTCCCACTTTAAAACACCGTGTAGTGTAGATGACATAACTTCGCAGCGCATGTGCTTGAAGCTCAACCTGAAATCTGGACTGCACACAAACACCTGTCCTTGGCATTCTCCGCCCGCAAACCTCCGCACGGTGACGTGGCAAGGCTAAGTGTCGCCGGGGCCGACCGTAAAGGTGTCACCCTTTCCACTCCTCAAATTTGCTTACAAGAGATTAAAATGAATTAAGATCATTCGTACTTGTCAAAAGTATAAGGAATGATGAAACATCTTGAATGTCAGAATCAAACACTCACAAACTGAAATGGTGAAATGGGTCTTGTTTTCACTTTCGATTATGGGTCTTGCTTTTTCTGTTGTACGCCAACTTTCTCATTACTTCTCCTATTTTTTCTGCTTTCTTTACACATGCATCTATGGACTCGTCATAATTCGTTAAATTTTTTTACCTGTTGGGTCTCAGTCCGCAATAGGCCGCACCACTTATTACTAGAAGTGATGGCAGCATAACTGTATTTCAGATATAAACATTCTTGTATGTTAATATTTCGTGTAATATCCCGTCTTTAATTAACTAAAACGAAGTATATATGCTGCATCTAGTAAGCTATAATAATGAATTTAATAATCGAATTGCAGTAATGAATGTTTCATTGTTCACTTCTCGTTCCAATTGTGGTTTATTCCTCTTAGAATATGTAAAACGGGTTGTGTTCAGTTTATTTGGCGATATTTGGAAACTTACAAAACAAAAAAGAAATTATTGCAAAAACAAAAGGTCAAACGTTTACTCTGTCGCCACTGGCGCGGGGCCCTCGCAAGGTGCGGGACCCATTTTGATAAAATTGGTTTAAAAAAAACAGCTCTGGTTTGGAGATATTGACTTGCAGCCTCCATCATGATCTGCAAACTTGGTCTAGCTGTTGGTTTGGACTTCTTCCAGTTACTCGTGCAAAGCGTTATTCCTTAGCTTCGTTCGTTAGCAAACAACATATATTTCGAAAACTGCATTACCAAACCCAACCGAGTAGGATATCCGCCTTTTTATTGCTCAGCAGTGATTGCATGCAACTCTTAAGTTCAGATGTAATCGCACTGAACAACGTTATTCAGCACAGCCATTGCACCAATTGCGCAGCTGTTTCGGCTAATGTCCCTTTTAATACAAGCCTTCACCACAATAACTAAACATAGCGTTTGCCCTTGAGTTAGATTTTCAGACTATCGTTCAGCGCCTCTGATTTATTAAAATGAGTGCAACACCTTTCATAAGCTTTTCCTGTTGAAATGACTTTTCTATGACTGCAAAGCTTAAAATGGAGCCAAACTTTCTACGAAAACCATATTCCCCATCGGTTGGCCTAATTCACTCTACCTTCAGTTCAAGCATACAGTCTGAGGTCTAAATTACCCACGTAAACACACCAACTGTGTTATTTCGCTTCTGGAACGTTTTTCCGATACCATTACGCAGTACAGAAAAACATCAGTTCTATTCACATTGTATCAATTTGCTCACTCCACAACCACATTTCCTAGTTTTTCAGACTACCGGTCTAGGACTTCTAAGCACGAAAACGGGAAACAGTTAAAAACTACTTTTAAAACAAATTTTTTAGTCAACAATTTGCCGCCGTGGGTCCCCACTTGCTACGCCACCGCCTCCGTGAAAGACCTAGGCTGGCGATAGGAATTCTCAGAAGAAAGGGGAAATATAAGGTTTTGAACGACTTAAACATATTTATGCAACAAACTATCACAACATGAAATCAAACCATTTGAAAAATGTAAGGACCGACGATGCCTAGTGTCAGGTGAAAATGATTTCTATTAAAAACGTGCGATTGATTCCTTGCTTCTTTTGACCTGTGGAGTGAAGTTACTTGACCAAAACATGAAATGTTTGCTTATTAGAAAGGTTTATTCCAATATTTGAAATTATGGATTTTCTTTTTGTCAATTTCTTTCGAAAGCATTGAAACCTTTCAAAATATATTTTTGTTTCCTCTGACAGAATATGGGAAGAAACACTTTGCAATATAAGGCCACAATTTGAAGCTTCACGCAACGTTTTCCTTAGGTATGACTCGGCACAAATCAATCACGTAAACGTAAAATAACTATCTTGCTCAGCCTCAGCGTTTATGTTAACACTAAACAACAAGATTTCACCAATGTCAGTACAAACAGAAAATCCATAAAATTTGCGCTATGTTTATAAAAATCTATTCATACCTATCACTGTGTTTTGTCGATTTGGATGTTTCAGATTATACGTAGTAATTGCAGTGATGTTTTTCGCCTTGGGCAGTCAGCGTGAAAAAACTTTCAAGACCTTTGAGTGACCAACAATCTTCTGACGTAGTCAACTTGACTCTGTACTTCTTGGTGTAAATTTGGTAGTATTGCAACTACACTGAAACCTCTCTAGTGGAAGCTGTGATTACGAGATAGCTCTGTTTTAACTTACATCAAGCCAACCCTAGGTGTTCCGCATTTAAAGCTTGCTGGCGGCGAAATGTCAACTTTTCATGTGCTGCACAAACAAACCTTTTCAAAGTTGTTGCGAATATCGAACAAAATATCAGAATTTTGGATATTTCCTTACCTATAAGAACGCTGGCACCTTGAAACATTTGAAAAATTCCAAACATTTTATTACCGTCACTTTTATTTTAGCCTGTGGATAACTTATTTTGTTTCGCTACCGATGCTTTCACCACACTTTCGACAAATTCGCCTCTTGCCGCAATCTGTTGACAGTTGCCAAGCATTTCTTTCCTCGAGAAAGCTGTTTTTCAACTCAAGTTGTTGCTTGTTCTTTTGACTGGCTAGATAGTCTGTAGAATAAGAAGTTCGATTAAGTAATGGCTGAATTAGTAGATCGGAATTTCAAACTTCGTACGCGTTGCAGCAGTCATAAAATTGCTACCTTGAGCCCTTCTCAGCAAACGCACGGTACTTGGAACAAGAGAAAATATCAGGATCAATTCCAGTGCGTGACAAAGAGTTCTTCACTGGTTCTGGCCTAGCCCTCAACGGGGAAAATAAAAAAAATAAATAAGAAATACGAAACAAGAAAAGAATTATCGGTGGCATCACGAAAAGCTTGCTTAATATTTTCAAATTGCATCGGAACGAAAAATGTTAAACACCGTCAAGAACAGAATATTAACTCCTACATGGTTAAATGCGAACCATAATCCTTTATTTCAAACAGGTATTTTCTGCACTCCCCATATTCTTTCAATAACCATTTCCACCGTGGTGTTTTCAATACACATCGCCTACAGTTCACGAATTTTGGTTCCTTACCGTCTATCTATTTTGTACCCTTTAGCTGCCTGTTTTTCCAAATTTTTTCCTGTGCAGATGCAAACTCAAGTGATGTTTTGCTTAACAGGCAAGTCGTCACTTGGAACAGTTTTGTTCCGACTGGTGGAACTGAGCAAAGGACAAATTCAGATTGACGGCGCAAACATCGCCGAACTCAGCCTCGGAAGCCTTCGTCAAAAATTGTCAATCATTCCACAGGACCCTGTTCTGTTTGTCGGAACAATTCGATACAACTTAGATCCTTTCTCTCAATACGCAGATGAGGATATTTGGACCGCATTGGAGAGAAGTCACATTAAAAATATGGTAGGCGTCTAGTTGTAAACGCATTTTCCTGAGTAAGGTTTTTCCTCCATTTTTAAAGACGTGATCATGGATTTTCAAAACCCACACTCCAAGAGAGGTTTCAATTTCAATTCAAGTGTATGCTTGCCTTGTTATATCGCGATGGCAAAGAACGCTTTTTCGATTTTAGCCCAATACAATCATTCGAACCAAGGACATAAAGTTTTTTCTTGATTAATCAGGGATTGAATTCAAGTTTTTTTCACGATCCGCACCATTCTTAAAGCATATTTGTGTTTCAAGCTTCAACACACTTGAAATGTGTGCATTTCTCAGGTTAAAATGCATTTGAACTGGGCAGCGACTCACACATCATATCACTTCACTTTTCACACTCGTTTTTCCTGTGTGGAGGGTCGCGTGGAAAGCAACGGTAGGAGGTCGCAAAATATGTCACGGTCTTCAACAGCCTTTGATAGTTTCACTACGTCCACACCAAGACGGGACCATGTAAGTTCAGAGATGCAATCACGTTACTCGATCTTGGTCGACCTGTAGCTAGGCAGTTTTCCCGCCAGTAAATCCATCAAGACTCGTTTCGCCAATATTGGAAGGGGCACTCTGATCATAGGCGCAGCCAGGGGGAGCCAAAGGGGTCAAGCCCCCAAATTTTTAGCATAACTTGCCGTTTTGAGCTTCGAGAGGCGATGTCCCATACAAAATACTGTTACTCGCTCAAAGACAAAGTATTTGTCCCCTCCCAAACATTTTGGGCTGGTTGAGCTACTGACACTGGTGACGTGAGCGAGCCATCGTATCTGGGATCTCTCCATTCGTAAACGTCGTGTGCAGGTCCGTAGCAACAGGTGAAATATCGGGGAAAATGACCAAAAATTTTAGTGCCCCCAAATTTTGTCGTGCCCAGAAACATTCGTTTGAAACATATAATAAAAACAAAAATCTTGCCCACCTAAAAATGCACTTTTCCCGAAACCTTAAAACCTGGCTTCGTGCCAGGTCGTGTGTACTTGCAAAATAGTACAGGTGTGATATTCCTTTACCATATAGGATTTATGCGCAGCTGGTTCAGCCATCACAGTTCTAGCAGACTGCTAGTATATTTCAAAGAACATGTAAGCCAAAACGCTTGAAATCTAACCAATCATGTTTATATTTCCTTTCAATGATATGAAAAATTAAAAATCCACATCAGAAAACTACATAAAGTGCATTGTCTCCAAGCCTAACGGAAACTGCGTTTTTTACCAGATCAGCGAACTTCCAAACAAACTTGACAGCGAAGTCGTTGAAAACGGTGAAAACTTCAGTGTTGGCGAACGACAACTGCTTTGCATGGCTCGANCCAT
>JGI24159J19872_10006991_pt1 | contig 14753 bp, 9 predicted proteins | sample Ectturendosymbi4_FD_19872 | JGI IMG/M metagenome (IMG submission 19872) | reverse complement strand
GTTTCGGATAAAGTCAACTGTCGCGGAACACAATCTTAAACATTCGCAGTGGATGGAGGGTTTGCAAAAAGTAGTGAGGTGCTTTTTGACGCAGGCGACAGCCCGAATTCCCACCAAAAAATAATTATTACTTTTTGGCCCATTTACAATGTTCCTTGAAATTTGCATGCAGGTTTATTCCATCGTATTTGTATTAAGTCGACAAATTAACAAGCAAAAAGTATGCGAAGATCTCCTTTGCGCAGGCAATAAAGTTTTCGTAAAATATCAAGCTCAAGGGGGGGTTTTAACCCCAACCCCCCCTTGCGTACGCCCTTGGACTTCGTTAGTGCAAAAAAACAAAACGTGTCAATTGACTTGTGGTAAAATGTTTTAGTGCGGCTCTCTAAAAAAATCGTAGGTCAGGACTTGGCTCCTTTCAGCGAAATGGTTGAGAACCACTATTGTAGAAGTAAGAAAAACGTTAACTACCACAACATCTTACTTTCTAGTCAGAATGATCAAACTGGGTCTTTAGTAGTGTAGCGATCTAAAAAGAACTGAGCTATAATGAGTAGTTATAGGCTTATAATAAAATATGCATAGCTTTTGTAGCTGTGTAGTCATTCTGTTGGCAGGGAGTGTGATTAGGATATGATACCAGTCCCATCGCCACGGGGGACTTTGGTGGGCTTAGCCCATGGGTGTAGGAGCAAACAAATTTTTGGGGTGTGCAAAGGATTTTTGCCCAAATTTTCCCAAAAAGTTGTCGTGCAATTTTGCCGACCGTTTTTTGGTGTGACCTCCAGAAAATGGTCTTTACTTGTTTTTCTGCAAACGTTGGGCGCCATTGTTGAAGTCAAACAAGGTTGGGAGTCATTTTTGTCCAGACTTTCAGGGATTTTGCCTATGATTTTGCCTAATGAATGCCCAGTCATTTCTGATTTAGCCATTCATAGACTCTTAGCATTTTGCGCAACATATTTGTTTCAAGCTGCATTCCCGAAATTGATAATCATCAAGTTCAAAAAACGATCCTTTTTGAAAAATGTTGAGAGTGTGCTTCGTCCTGCGTTGTCACATATCAATCTACGAATGGATGATCTGTGTAAAAATCATCAAGTGCTTCCATCCCTTTAGTTGCGTTTGATATCTTCTATAAGCTGAATTGTATTCTGTTTTTTCGCCTTAAAATTTCTACAACTTGGTAGTTTTATCGCTGTACAGTTACTTTCGAAGATTGTGTGCATTTGTATAACTTCGCCATAAACAAAAATGCCTCTTGAGCTTAGTAATGGGACGCTTACAGACAACTAGATTATCCATCAAGGGGGTCCAGGCCCTATACCAACTTGGAACACTAGGGATGTGAAGAGTGTTCTGATAGGGGCCCAAATTTTTAAACTATATCCAATAGTTATAAACTATGTCCAAAGCATTTTTTCAGGGTGGGAGAAAAATTATTCAGGGGGGCTTTGCCCCTCTGAGCTTTCTCTAGTTACGGGTCTGAGGGACGCATTTTAAATGTTTTAAATTTTNAAATGTTTAATACATTTTAAATGTTTAATACATTTTGCATTTTAAATGTTTAATACATTTTAAATGTTTTAAAAGTTCTAACTCTTTTNAATTGTTGTGCCTAGAAGCCCTAGACTGGTAAGCTAGCCTAAAAAAAACACGCCATCTGGCTGTGGAGTGAGCAAGTTGATGAAATGTTTACTCAAAAGTCTGGGTCAAATCCAATGTGCTAAAGCAGGGGTCACCAACCTTTGTGAAACTGAGAGCTACTTCTTGGGTAACGATTAGGGCTAAGGGCTACTAGTGTGTTACATACTTCTNAAATCAAAATTTTGCTCAATTNACCTTTAATTATGTAATTATTACTGGTGNTAATCTATGTGACAGCACTCATCAGGGCATTCCTCAAAAAGTTTGCTGCAAAGCTAGAGCTCANCATGTTGATGCTATTTTCAAAACAGGCCCGCGGGCGATCAACGTGGTCCTTGCGGGCGACCTGGTGCACGCAGGCGCCATGTTGCTGACCCCAGGGCTGAAGTCTCCAAGTGTTATTTTAACACCCTTACTTGGGGAGTGTTTGTGCCCCATTTCCTACACCTTCCTCACCAGACAAAGCCATTTCCGCCATTCCAGTCAAAAGCCCTCTGAACAAAGTAAAGATATGACATTCGACGGCATATTTGCAAACGTTAGGGCTCCGGTTGTTTGCAGTTTATATTGCCCCTCCTCTCAAAATCTGATAAACAAGGCTTTGCATGGTTCACACATATAGTGTTATGCACTATGCAGTGATGAGCTTACAGACCACTTATGTTCGCTCCTTTGCCTGCAGAGGCAGATTGTGAAATTTGCGGGCGGGTTATTTTCCTGTTGGTTTTTATTTTCTTAACAATAACATGGCCACAAATTTTCAAAAGCTCACCTGTTAAGTAAAATAAAGTCATAATTTGAGGTTTTGTTAAAGACTACAGCAATATTTCTTTGAAAAGATGTAGGCCTACTCTGCTTTGGAAATCTGCAGATAGCCTATTGTGTAACTGCAAATTTTCATAATATACCTGTCTATTTCTGCCAATGAAGCGCATTTTGTGACTGTTGCCGTGACATGGCGCATTTTCTTTGTGGTGTAGAAAGAGCGAAGCGTTTTGTGAATGTCCATTTGCATTGCATCGATCTCAACCCGAATATGGTAAGCAAAAGTCGACGTTGACCCCCACATGGAAATATATCTGCGGATGCCAATGGTTACTGGGCGAAATATTATGTCACTATCCTAACAAGGGCCGCACGTTGAATGATTTATTAACGAGGGCCGCACATTTAATGACTCACTTTGTTCTCAGCAAACAAAAGTGTAAATTGCTCCATTGAAGGCATTCTAATTCCAACTGCGGTGATAACGACTGTTTGGCACACCTGATCACTCTTTAACTTTGGTGTCATACGCAAGTTCAGTGCCAGTAGATCTACGGAGATAGAAATCAGAACCAAGNTAGAAACCAGAAAACTGGAAATCAGTTTTCCCCCAAGAAATGGACACATGGAAAAATNCCAGCACGCAGCACAGACGTGACAAAGTGGTTCTGAAGGCCATTGCATCAAAAATGTCAAATTTAACATCATCAAAATAATGACAGGTTGTCATTTATTAGCGAGCAGACTATCTTTTCAACATGAGGTGTATCTTGCGCTACATGGTGGCGGCGCTGTTGTAATCACTGCATGCGTCTGTACGATCGCATTGCGGTGCATTTTGTTAAACTTTATCAGATGTGTTTCACATCTTTCCCGTAAAAATAGTGAAATTCATAACTGTAAACGTTTCGCAAGTTAAGTTTTTTTTATTTCTGTTACTATGTTTGTTCATATGCAGATCTGATGTTAGCAAAAACAACTCATCTTTAAACCTTCAAGGAAGAAACAGAAAACAACGCATCTTTCAACCTTCAAGGAAGTGCAAAATAATAATACGATTTCTAGCATCTATGATGTTTATTGAGCGGGGTTTTCTTTCCATACAGTGTAAATTGACGTAGTTCACCAGAGGAAATATTTAGAGAAAGAAACGAAATAATGCATATTTTGATCAGCAGCCCAACAGAAATGTCTATATCCGCTCCTAGTGGTGCATTTAATAGGTTGTGTACAAAAAAGTGAAATTAACTGCATTTGGTGGCTGGCTTTCAAAATTTTACTGTAAGCAGTGCGATCATAATTTTGGTGTGTCAAACCCGGTGTTGCGCAGCTCATGTTGAAAGTTTCATATAACAATCAGCAAGTTGAGTGTAATTTGAAATAAAACAAGGTACATAAATTCTTGTTTGAAATACAATAAAAAAACAAAATATTTTTTCCCGAAATGGAAACACAATTTTTTGCAGTCCATCCCCACTGTTCCCTGTTGCATCCCTGATAATTTCCGTTGCCTGCAGACTGTGTTTTTGATACAAGCAACTGACGGGGGCACCAGGACACGACCCCGAAAACCGGTACGTCTGGTCGTCCTGAAAATATGTACGATTCGCGGCGAAAGTGCGATAGTTTTTAGATTGTGCTGTATCAGGCCTTGGTGAGGTGCTCCATCACTTACAATTAAGTGACTCTGTTAACAAATGTGGAAAACAGTTGCCATTACATTTTTCACAATCTCTGAACCTCTCATGAAGAAACATGCGTAGTTTGTGCCTATGTGTGAAGTAGCCTGAAACGTTAAATAGAAATAGCCCAGTATACGTACTCAAAGACAAGTATACTTGCATCAGAAAAACCGCTTCTTTAAACTTTCCTGCGGGTATGTCTTGAAGCCTGGCTAATTTTTGCGTATTTTGGATTTTGGGCTTGCCATAAAGTGCACGGTTTCTTCAATAAGCCTGGTTTTGTTTAGGCTATGGCATATGGAGTTCCATTTCCGGAAAACCGGTGTTGCCGAACCGGTTTTGATACAATTTCTTCATGTTAGAAAAGTTGAAATAAAAAGACAAGGTAAATTTCTGTAAATGCTACTTTTTTAGGAAACATCGTTTGAATAAAATACTTTCTTGCATGTAGACTACAAATTACGCAGTGATGCACCTGAGAATGCCTTGGCCAGAACACACCTAAACAATTGAAGAACAAAGTGAAACCTACAGATGTTTCGATGCTTGGTCGAACGTACCTGTGTTTGAGCCTTTTGTTTGTGTTATTTTTTTATAAGTTTGAGAATTATTTAGCAACTTGCTGCATTTTTCGGTTTGAGTTTAAAAAAATTGTTTCGGTTGTTCAGAAAAGTTAAAATGGTAATTTGAGCCCACGCTGTCAAACGTAGACCATTTGCCTGATTTCAGACTTGCGTTTCGATGAGTGTGGACGACAAATCGGACAAAAACACACTCGAGTTGCCAGCGGTTGATTCAGCTCGCAGGGTATGGATGGATTGCGTATCATTCCACTTATGTATCCAAGACTGGAGCACAGCCTGAGGCGGCGCGTAACATTAGCACGTCATCCATTGTACCTCCGTGTTTTGTGTGTTTTGTTCGAGTATAGTTTAAATCGCTTTCAAGCTTTGTTGCTCACCGACTGACATAATAAGGCAACCGCTGGCGATTTCCTCAGTGCTATCTGCTGGTGGCGCGATTTCCATTACGGAGCAACAACTGCCACAGCGCATTTATGCTAAGATTCTTTTCATTTTAAAGTTTTTCTGGCTGTTTCAAGCGTCTGAGGAACCTTTGTTGATTCTTGTTGGCCCGAACAGTGCGTTGGTTTGTGCCTTACTGTATTCGGGCCTGTTTACTCTAGCCTACATGTTAAATATAAGGCATTCGTTAGGAAGGGTTTGACTGGATTGCTTAGTATAACAGCTGGTGAATGCAATGGGCACGACTGCTTCGCTTCCATTTCTTAATAAGCTTTATGAAATTCGCAGAAAAATGTTAAAGATTGTTAATATGCTACTTTGAAAGAAACATATTTTCATAAAATTTGCCATCCTTCTTGATTCTTTGTCTTTTTGAACAATTTCTCTCTGTAGTTACAGGAAAAGTAAGTTTTTTAGCAAAAAATTGTAATAAGTGGTGATTTAAAAATTTTTAATCTTGGCACACCAAGATGCACATGATTTCACTATGAAAAGAAGAACATTAGCTTTTGATGACGAAGAAGCATTGAGGGAGCAGTTGTATCGAGGACCAGGTGGTCTTCTGACATTGGATTTAACTGATCACGGTCTTCAAGTACTGCCAGATGCTGTGTTGGAAATTACAGAGCTGGAGTGTTTGATTCTCAATAACAACAAGTTGAAGAATTTGCCAGAAGGGATCGGGTAAGTCGCACGACATAAATTGAATATTGAATCATTTAATAAAATGTGAATTCTATTTGTAACAAAAACTACAGTAGCAAACGTCAAGTTAGTTATGAAACTTTGACTATGTGTAACCTTGACTGGAAATGCTTTAATCAATGGTGATGAAGATTTTTAGGAAACAGCACTAGTGCAAGTTCTATAACAAAATCGCCTCTGTGATGGTCAGGGTTTTGAGTCCAGTTAACATATTTGTCTGTAGCGGTGTTGCTTTGCTGTTTAATAAACAAAACGTAATGGCGTTCTGGCAAAAGTTTCTGTACACTGCCAAGATGTTGGAAAGAACAGAAACAACATCCACACACAGACATTGTTTAGAAATATGCCAAGAGGATTGCGTTGCTTCATGTCAATGCCAAACCATGGCAAACTCCTCTCATACTGCCGAAGGGATAAAAGGTTGTAGAAAATCCAACAAAAAACGAAACACTTGAAACATTGAAAACTTTGTTAGTTGAGATGATCATTGACTGAAGAACAAACCTGTTTGCATTCAAGAGAAGCTTACATTGCACCTACATAGTGTGACGGTCACGGCACCGTCACATAATCCCCATGAGGCATATGTAAAATAAATACAAGCAAAAAGCAGGTTCAAGACCACCGTTTTATATGTGTAAGATGAACAAGTATCAGGGACCTGGAGAGATATGGTGAACGGGGCGACTGCTCCTGGCATCCAAGGCAGGGGGTGGCATCCAAAGAATGAAATTTAAAAATTACATTTTATTAAAATCTTGTAACAAGATGCTTCTTCGTATTGTAAGGCTACTAACACATGCTGCCTGGATCTGATGGGAACTCGCCTGAAGGGGCGTGCAAATCATTTGGAAAAGAGATATTAATGACTGTAAGTGTGTAACCGAATTGTTCATATGTTCTAGTTGCATTAATGGAGGTACTTCTTCATCTGGTTTTACTAAACAATATCCTTAGCAGTTTGTTTATAGTTCAGAATAACATGAAGGGTAGCAATGCATCAACTTGTATGTTTGCACAATTTCATATACTATACTATTTATAATAGAAAAAGTAGACAACTCTATTTCCTGTCACGCCTCACAAGTTCTATATTTTTGATGGGTCTATTTGATACTTCTTTGCATCCATAAATGCAATATGTGTATAGTTAAATGCATACATATTATTAGAATAATTTTGCTTATAAAGATATGTCACAGGCCCTCAAATAAAACAAATTATTAAAGACTAACTTATTAAAATCAAAAATGCTCTTTGAGATATGTTTGATTTTAATTTTTCGGAACTTATGTTTTGCCATCATTAGTTTTTACGTATTCAAATGCCTGTATTTCTCACATTCCTCAATACTTGAATTTGGTAGGGGGGCGTACAATCAAGCAGTTGAAGCGGGCATCACCAGACCTCGGCACGCCCCTGACAAGTGGTATCTGTGGGTTAACTCTATTTCTATTTGAAACCGTGGGTTGCTGAACGTGTTATCTGCTTGGTTTCGAATTTTCTGGCCACTTAGTCTGAATACAACCGTATTGACATTTATGGTAATAATTAAAAGCTCGCATCAAAATGTGAAACTTTGTGCACAAAGTTTGACAAATCATTGGTTTATTGAGCATGCTTCCGTTGCAACGGTGTCAAACTCATAGGGAACATTTGCAGCCACTTTCCCTACCGAATAACCATTGCGTTTTTTTGAACGAATAGTTAGTTTGAACTAAGGCGCTGTTTTGACTGTAACTTGCCTATCGTGCAATAATATTTTTGTTAGATTTCTCGGTATGTTGAAAACCACGAAGTATACCTATAATTAAAATGGTGTAAATTAAATATGTTGGTAATTTTTACAATTCTTTCTGGTATTCACTCTAGTTACTGCACTGCCTTCAAAAATTACCAAATGTGGTTCCATCACTTGCTAAAAGTGTTGCAGTCCAAACTGCTTGTTACACTGACAACTCTCTGTTGGGCTTAGGTCTTTCTATGTCGTCAGATATACTTAAGCACTGAAACTAATCAAAAGTTAGCATCATCAGCTAAAAAAAATTTAGCATCAGCTAAAATAGGCCAAAATGTGTAGTTCTTCAGAAAACAAACACTTTTTGCAGATTGTTAGCTTCGATGGAAAAAGACGCAACAGGGTAGCATTTGAAAAGACAATGACGTCTTCTATCAACGTACATATGACATGTAAGGTCAAATAATAGGCGTAGTTTAAATTTATAAAGATGAATTGTTTCCAAACAATATAACTTGTATTCGCAACTGAGTTTCTAACCACGTAACACCTTCATTTTGCTGTAACAACTCGAGGAATAGCGATGTTAGGGCGTTGGGTAATATGCTATAATTGGCTTTCTGTTGTGAGTCTGACTTGAGCATTGTCAGATTATCTCTTCAAAACGCAATCCTGTTACAGAGGAATGACACATTCAATCTCACTTGAACAGGGGGGTGAAATGTCGGCTAATAATAAAATAATCGCCAGAAGAGATAATTTATCTGCTTGAATTTAACCCTTTCTTCTGATTGTTGAGAATAAAAAGAGCAAGATGATCTCCATCCCACATTTTGCAAAATGATTTGGCGTACCCAAAACTCTACGCCATTTACAATTTGATATTCGTACCTGCGACCGGGAGGATATCTATTTAAGTAATTGAGAGCGCCTTCTGACGTGCACTTGCTTTCATCTTTGATAGCGCGCCAAAATGTTTTCTGTGTAGGAAAATGCTTTTAGTAGCATAATATTTTTGTTGTTTATTTTCATAGTTACATAAAAACAGTTGAGAGTTAATGTCAAATTGACAGCCCGACATTAGTCATCATTATCAACACCAGGTACAGACTCGGAACTACTATGGCTTGCTTATATCTTTGGAATTTACAATGCATTAAGCCTGCAAAGACTTCTGTTACATCAATATATATTCCGTAAAACTTATCAACTAACTGTGAAAATAGTCCACGCGTAGACCTCTTGAGTGCGTGTTGCGCAAACAATATTGCCGAGATATGCAACTAACTAGCGTAATAGGAAACAGTACCAATATCGCTCTTTAGCCAGCAGTGGAGAACTTCGTTTCACAGATTTCATGGTGCACAAATCTTTATTTACAGTAGCCTGCATGAGGCTTCTGATCAGCAACAGCAGCAGCAATACTTCGCCGATGCGCGGTAGCAGAACAAGTAAACGCGGTCCGCACCAATGTTGCCAGATTGCATATAAATATATCAGTGAACATTGTAAGTTGGCACAGAATATGGGAAAGTATTAATTTCACTCGAGGGAGGATCATGCTTTTCTTTTGTGCGTTAAGTTTGCTAAGCGATTTATCTTCACAGGATCCAAGGAGTCAAACTGGGTTGTGCTGCAAAAGTAGTAGCAACTGGTCAATTGCCAAGCGGGCAATTGCCAGTGGACAACTGCCAGCACGCGTCTACTACATCGATCTGTCACATGACGAGCAGATCACTGAAGCCTAAGCAAATACAGGGTATCCACTGGACTGAAGCAGTCAGCACTGGTGAAAACGACCTTGCACAGTACACAATAATGAATTTCGCGGTGGTATGTATTAGGTGGATCTTTACATCTTTTTCCTGAACCAAGCACTCGTTTAAATCTTGTACACAAATCCGCCAATTTTTCCGTTGAAAGATTGCAAAAATCGCCAAAAAATCTGCCACCCGCCAAATGCAAACTTTACCCGCCAAGTAAATAAAAAATAGTCAAATTTGGCGCAGAAGTAGCACATCTGGTAGTGGTGTACGGAGTCTAAAATTTTTGACCCCGACTCCACTCCTGCTTTTGCTGAATATACTCCGACTCCGAAACATTTTTAAGTTTTGCACCCCCACTCCTGCTTAAACTCAAAATTGAATGCTATAAGCTATTCAAAAATTTTTCAAAAATGACTCCAGCTTTTCGTGAAAAAATCAACTCCGGCTCCAGTCCTATTTTGGAAATTCATTAAGGCTCCGGCCGGAGTCCACTCCTACACTCCGACTCCTGTACACCACTGACATGTGGCAACACTGGTCCGCGCGCTACGCTAGACGGTACGAAACTTACTTGCAGAAACGAGGTCAGCCACCAGATCTATGTGCAAGCGCACACACGCAAAACTCCATTGGAGAAACGAGGAGTTGACACAAGCACGTACAGTAAAATAATCACAAATTCAAAATGGCAAATTCGTAATGCGAATGGTTTACATTCACTATACCAGCAATGGTTGTAGCCAGACAAACATACATATAAAAGTCTAAGGATGCTCAATGAGCGTGAAAAATAATAATGAGGCAGCAAGTAACCAAATAAACAACGAAACAACAAAAGTATGATAATTGTTACCCTCGACTTACCCCTAAAGCGACCAGTCATAGAAAATATTAGTGTTTGTGTCACATGGCCAATCACCAAGTAGGCCTACTGCACAGGTTTACTTTCAGAGACACGAAAAACATCCTTAGAAATGATGGAATGACTTTTTTAGGAAACTCAGCTGTCTTCAAGCTTTGGCTTTTCGCGGAAATCGCCTGTCAAGTTTGCCTGAGTCACTATGCAATTTAAAATACCTGGAATATTTGGAATGCAGCGACAACGAACTCGAGGTGAAGCGATTACATACTCTTGTCACAGGTGTCGGTGGAAAAATCGCTGTAGCTATCAAGCCTATTAGCAAAGTGTGAAAACGTTTTTTCGCAAAGGGACGCTGTTGATGCACTGTCCAGGGCAGTGGCGTAACTGACGGGGGGCAGGGCAGGTGCGAACCGCACCTCTGGCAAGCTCNATGTAAAAACCAGACCCCCACTTAGCTTATATTTCGCATTTAGTATTCTTTTGGTTTTTAGGAGNTTGTTGTTTTTTGCGTTTTTCCGAGTGTTTGCTGGTGACTTCGGGATTTAGTACTATAAACATCCACAACCGAATTCATTATTATTTCTCAAACTTTTTTCTGAGTGTTGGCTAGTGGGCCTCTTTCAGCTAAGTTTTTATCCCCTGGCTTACACTTCTAGTTATGCCACTAGTCCAGGGTCTGTTGATTTTTCGTCAGCAGAGTGTAAAACGTATATGCAAATTTAATTTTCTCCGATAGCACTTCGTTCCATGCGCTGCCAGTTTTGTAAAGTTGCGACGAAAAGAGATTTGTGAACGGAATGATATACGAGACCTGAACTTATTCATGATTTTTTTGGCATAATCACTATTTCATCATTACAACTTTACTTACAAGCTTAAATACTAGCATGCAACGATGATGTGGATGATTGTGTTCAGTATTTCAGTGAAATCGTCTCTTTCTTTTTTTTTGCAGTGCCTGCCAAAACAGTTTACAAGGCTAAACAACTTAGTTCAGCTTTTCCTAAACAGAAACTTGTTCAAAGAAATTCCACTGCAGATTGCAAGCCTGTGGCGTCTGCAAGTTTTGGGACTGAATGGAAATAAGTAAGTTATCTCTATTTGAACACCAGGTGTTACACAAGGTAGGCTACTAACTTTAAACCCATCGCGAAAACCGATACTATAGATTTACTATTTCTAGCCATGCCTGCTCCATTCTGATCATGACCTGCATTGTCTTGTATTCCTGAATAATCTTGAATAACAGTTGCCTGAATCACGATCATCCATGAGTCATTTTCGTCGTTGAGCGTGGCTATAGCTGCATGTTTCATCTCCTTTGTGCTCATTGTCGTCGGAAGGGGGGCAGGGGGTGGCCAAGCCCCCCCTGAATTTTGAAAATTTTAGCAGAAAACGTTGTTTTCTTAGTTTCGAGTGGGAAGAAACAAATTTCACCACTTTTGACCCCCCTAGAAAAATTTTGGAAAAATACCGTAGTGTCCTCCCACCTGGAAAAAATTCTTCCGACGCCCATGTTTGTGCTTCGAAGATTTCTCTTCAAGAAATCTTTCTTTGAAGAGGGTAAGGTTGAAAGAAAACATTTTAGCGTTTATTGTGTATTGCTGTAGCTAACTGTTGCCAATTGAACGCGACGTGAAAATGAAGTGGCATTCACTTAAGATTTAAGTAACGTTGGTCATTTGATTCGGTGTGTACAGGATTGTTCTGAAGTGTTGTAATACCTGTAAATTTTTTCAACTTGGTGCGTGCATAATTTATTGTGTGCTAAGAGCTAAAGCTTTTGCAACTGGTTTATTAATGCATTGATTTACTGCGTATATTTTTTTGCTTCTGCTTTGAAATTGCCATTTCAATATGGAGTATGCTGATAAATGTGACTCTTTGAAAAGATAACTTTAGAACTAATTGATATGTTTGCGGACAAATTTTTGTAAATCCTGTATCGGACTGAATATTACCAGCGAATGTGACAGCAGAGTGCATGATCGCAAATGAAAGTTGCATTTGTCTGGGTAAGATCAAATGTTTGCGCTATGATGCGAGTTCTCAAATATTAGCATGTGGCAAAAGACCTCTTTTGTCTATGTCGACGTCTTTTGGCTGGAGATGCAACAAACTACAGTCGTGATATTACTGCTGTATAGTGAATTAATGAAAGTCATGTTAGGTGACGATCAGAACCTTGCAATACCTTCTGCAACAAAGATTTCAGCAAAGGTTTAATCAAACATAATTTTGAGACGAATAGCCTATTTGCAAATTTCACCTTTTGCTGGGCAAGTAGATTAACGCAGCACACGGCTGTTGACCTTGGTACTAATTGATCACACTGCAAATTGCATACACGTTACTACATCCACTAAAGTCGCTGGTGTATGTCAATGGTTTGCAGGGATGCAGTGCTAACAAAAAAGGTGTGGGAACGCATCCAAACAAATAGCCATTTTAAAACAGTTTCCAACTTATGTTAAAGTGGAAAGGCGTGGGAACGCCGTTCCCACGCGTTCCCGCTCCACTACACCGCTGATGATTTGTCAATGTCAATGGTGTATTATTTCATATAACTCAACCAACAAGCAGAAGCTATACAAGAAGCCACCGCACACTAAGTAAACCAACCATCAATGAACATTGCAGCAAATGAAAATATTATGACATAATAGCTGACCATTGTAAACAAAGAGTGGTGCTGTGTCATATATAGGATTGGTGAAGGACCATGGCAGTCATCTAGTTAACCAACCCTGTTTACTACTTTTTGAAAAGTGTTGAAAAACAACAGTTGGAGATATAATAAGCACAATTAGGAAAACAAACAAACACACAACATGGTGAAGAAAATGTAGAGATGAAAGCGCATGGTGAGGGGGTCGAATTTATTTGAAGGAATTTGGTGTGGTTAAGAATGTTTAAACAAGTAATAAAATATAAAAAAGCAAAAAGATGTAACAAAAGCTAATTAATGAGGCACAAAAGCAAAAAGAAGTAACAAAAGCTAATTAATGAGGTACAAAAAACAAAGCAAAACAGATAAAGCTATGGAGTGCACTTTCATGCTGAAAAGAATGGGATGTGCACAGGAAAAAAACATACAGTACAAAAAAGTAAATATATATAAAAAATAAAACAAAATTACAAAATATTAGANCTCACAGTAGTTTCTTCTGGATAAGTGAAAGGTTGTTATAGTTCATAATTGAGAATCTTTTTCATGTAGGTGTTTCTTAGTTTCCGTTTAGGCCAAAGTGGTTAAAGGCTTAATATCGTCTGGTATTGAAGACCACACTTTTGGGTCAACAAATGTAAGGGAACATTTTCCTGAGGAAGAGTTAACTCAAGGTAAAAACAGGTTGTTAGATGTTGATAGTCTTGTGGAGTGAGAATGAATTGAGTTGATTGGAATAAAATAGTCATCAAAATGGTTTGGAAGCAATTTGTTGTAATCAGTGATGGACTTGGGGTTGGGGTGCCCGAGGCAAGGCTGAAAAAAGGACCCTCAGATGACGTCATCACACTCAGCCAACCTTGATAAGACCTTTTGATCAAGCCTAAGAAGTGCATGCGGGCCACGCAAAGACACATTCTTGAGACTACGGTATGACTGACTTCGCAGAAAATGCACAAGGGTATTCATGATACACAACTTTAAAAACACTGAAAGTTTTGAAGACAAAGCTAACAACGCATAAAAGTTAAGCAATAGCAAGTTGGCATCGCCCCCCACTTCTTCAGCTTTGCGTCCCATTTCTCTGTATTCACCGTCAATTAACTAAAAGTTTATAACATATTTCCCCCCCATAAAAATGCTTGGTTTCCTCAATTTGTTCACAGCCATATCCTTAAGGGACTCCATGAAATCACAGGCAACAACCAAGCAGATTCAAAACACTAACTTTGTTTTAAAGTTCATCCTTTTAACTACATTCAATAATAGGGGATACATACAAAAGCATCCAACCTGAGACTTGTTTTGAAAAGCTTTGAAGCGGGATGAATCAAAGCTGCCCTCACCGTGCATGACACTAGTTGTTTGAAAAATGTGCAAAAGTAGCAAATAATTCTTCATATACATTTTGCAAACATTGCTACGTTATATTGCGAGAAGCTTCATTCTCTGACAGTGAAAATAAATATTATTAGGTATAAATTTTTGCTCTTACTACGAAGAGTCTTTTCAGAACTTTTTGGAACAAATTTTACCCAACGGTTTCTTTATGGTATTAAAGTTGGTTTGAAGCTTTTTCTTTAATTACACATTAGAAATCCTCGTGGAGACCCTTTGATAGCAGAATACTTACACATTACAGTTTCTACTGGGAGCCCCTTTGAAAGCAGAGTACTTACACATTGCAGTTGTTGTTGGGGACCCTTTCAAAAGCAGAGTACCTACACACACTGGTGTAGGATAGGTGCAAGTGCAACCCCAAAAGTTTTGATTTGGTGAAAATCCAGGCAAAATCCCTTAAAATCTGGGCAAAATCTCTGAAAACCTTAACAAACTCCCTGAAAATATGAGCAGAAATGGCGCCCAACATGCTTTGATTTGCAAAAAAATGGCTT
>JGI24159J19872_10006989_pt1 | contig 14754 bp, 10 predicted proteins | sample Ectturendosymbi4_FD_19872 | JGI IMG/M metagenome (IMG submission 19872) | reverse complement strand
CCAGGCTTGCCCCATCCGCCACAGGCTCGCCCCCCACCAGCTCGATGAACGCGCGATCACGAAGACCCGGAACCCCGGCAAGGCGCGTGACCCAGGCAGTAAAAGCTCACACGAGATTCTCACAAAGACTTTTATTTCGTTGCTTTTGTTTTTTTTAACAAAGCGTTGCTTTGTTTCAAAATAGGTGCGAACCTTCCGCTCCCTTCGTGTTCGTATTCTGATACTTTGAAAAGTCAGAACTAATTTATCCGGAAACTCTTGTTTTCATTCTTCCTCTAAATGCGAACCACTCTTCGCTCACGCTGTCCAATGACATTTATTAACAAAGTTTATTGAGCCGGCACGCATCGGCCTAACCGAGTGTTTATTATTATTCTCTCACAACCGGTCAACAACGCAAACGCTTCGTGGCCTGCGGAACGAGTCGTCGTCGCGTGACAGGTTTTGTGAAGTCAAGTTTGAAGCTGTGGTTGGAACCTTGATAGAGGTTCATTTTGATTGCGTCATATCGTAGATCTGCGGAAACACAGACGCAAGTATTTGATGAAGGCCACAGTGGTCTTCAAAGGTCCTATTCAAAATTTAAAATCCGCATCAATTTCAAATCTTGTTCAACAATTCGTTGCAAAAAGGAGACGGGACACAAATCGAGAGGTGCAGGTATCTCTGTCAACCAGTGAAAAATGGCCGCACGCGCATGCAGCTGTGAACTGATTAGGAAAACAAAGTTAAAGTAGAGGCGGGACAGATTCTTGGTTTGTCGAGTCAAGTCGAATACAGTTCATCAAAAACAATGTCCGAGTTGAAGTTCAGAGTTCACTTGATTGTTACGAATCATCACAAGCCAATCACCATGACTCGCTAAAGTTTTGGGAAACTCATATTTTATTCCCGAACTAGTCGATCTTGCCCAGAACACATCTAGGATTTATTTGATGAGCTGTGATTATCGCAGCTGCGTTATTTGTTTGTTGGGAAACGACCCAGATCATTTCGTGCTATTGTTGAAAACGTTTCAGAATCGAGTTGATTCAAAGACCCGAGCTGCCACGTATTTGATCAGATGTTGCAAAACTCAATTTTTCAGTTTTGATACTGCAATGGAGGCTCCTGTCCCGTTACGTATGATTCTTAATTGGTGATAAATTTTGTAGGAGGATTGTTCTTCGTTTACGTCATAACTTTAAAGCAACTTGCAGCCAGAAACATATTTTGCGAAACTATTTAAAATCCTCGAAAAACGATATGATTCTTAGCGGCATCTTCATTATTTATGCTACAAACGTTGCACGAATCTTCTATTAAATCTGTAACGAGACTCTTGGATAGTCTCTGTATACGAATCCATCTACAGCAATGCGCCAGACGCTATGATGTTTATCGAGTATATGTTTCGCCTACTGAGCAAAGGTCTTCATTTTTTATAACTTGGAATAAATACAGAATCAAACTACACGCTAACATGTAGACCCATGGAATCTCTTTGTAAATAACAATTGTCAGGAAAGTTGTGCTGCGATGAGAAAGGGCAGATGGAGACAGAAAATTGTGAAGGCGACGTTACTTTACGTGTGAGTTTTTCTACTTAACTTTATTTCAGATGACGACATAACAACACTCTTTCCTAAGTGAAAACCGGAACTGATGTCACTGCAACTTTAAAGTTGCGGTGAATATTTACGGTCGTCGCAATCAGTGTGCGTCATAAGGTAAAATAATAAAAATGTTCGTTGAAGACAAGCTGCATTGAATTTGTGGCAACGTTGCCAGTTTTCAGTTGAATTTCTCTAAGTCCTTCGAAAGAATTCAAAATAGAAAAAAGACTTTCAGAGAAACCTCCCTTGCCGCCAAGCTCTGCTTACATGATTTTGTGGCCGTTCAAGCCTTTCCACGTGAAATATAGATTTGTTCATACGACGAAGTAAACACAGACACTAAATTTTAAAATTATGTTGCTTTAAAAAGTGAGGCAAGTCTTTCTGTAATACCTATGCGAAGTGTGCTTCTGTGTTCCCAAAGTATAAATGTTCCCCCACCAGTGTTCCCTCAATAATTTTTTTTTACACTGAGCAAATGTTTGTTTTAGTGCGCACGAAATTTCTCAACCATGCAGACACACAACCAGTGAAGTGTTTCAAGCTGTGAAAGGGCTATGCGATGTATATACGCGATATTAAATTGAGAATGTTGTAAGTGCGCGAGAATGAGATTTCACTGCGCAAATGGTCAGGTGGTACTGCGCATGCGCACCTCAGAGGGAACATGCCCGCGTGACTGTTTTAAAGCGTTGTCCTAAACGCGACCCTGCACTTACCTAACGATCAAACGCGGAAGCAAAGAGGGTGGATCGAGTTAAACCTCCTTTCGCGGCAGCCTTCAGTGATGGTTTCAATGTTATGTAGTGCGTCAAGTTTTTCGCAGAGACGGAAGGTTGATTGATTGGCGAGAGCGCAATTAGAATTTTGAAGCCTTAATGTTGATCACTTCAGACAAGTGACCCCGAGAATCTTGCGCTTGTGAAGCTTGACGTTCAGTCGTTGATGGATGTATTGTTATCATTACGCTAGGGCCGTTTTGGACTTCCCACAATCGTGCGGAGGTGTAACAGTTTATTTATGGCTCGCACCGCAGCTCAAGCGCGGTATTTCCTTCATTGGTTTCATCCTTATTTTAAGCGCAAATTAAGGCCAGAGCGCTGAAGCTGCAGGTGGAGTATTGTTGAGTAAGAACAACATTTGTACCTAGTTGCTTCTACCACAGCACTTGAAGCTAGTATGGCTTTTTCCGCGAGACTTGCAACTGTAAGTGAACAAGCGGTGAAGCGGAGTGTGGAAATGATCAGCAACTGAGCAATGGATATGACGAAACGTAAATGTATCCTTTCGACGAAGGATCAAGAAAATCTTGTTTCACTTTTGATTATAAAGTTGGGACACCTGGGACAGCCCCTGCACACAAACAGCTTGAAATAACTTTTTTCAAGAGTCTTATCTTCACATTTTGACCGTGTGTGGTGTTTGTTTGAGATAATTTCACTGAATCCTTCTTCAGTCGTAATTTCGTGCAAGGTTCGGCGATATCAGCGAGAGTTCGTGTGTTGGAGAAAACAGCAAAGAAATAGTTGATGCTTGTTAAGGCAGCATGGCTATCCTGTTGGATTGTTTTATCATAAAAACAAATCTTCGCTTCATATACGTGGTTTTCGTTGCAAGTGAACTCTTTTATTATGTTCAGTGAAATAAAAATTGTTCAGCACAAACTCCTGATCCAGAGCGTTGAGCAGACAACCAGAACCTTATCCAGGCAGCTCAGATCAGATCCTTTGCTTTTTCTTTTTCTTCCTCGGGAAAACATGCTGTTTGTCATAGTAACGAGTTAGGGTCATGATTGGTCAACTGCAATGGTTCTGTGGCACAAAATGAAAAGTGCCCTTTTCATGATTTGTGCGAAAGTGATTAATCACTGGCGAGTGTTCATCACAACTTATAATAAGTTACAAAAGGAAAATGATTGTTACATTATCACGTAACAAAGTGGTTAATTTGTAAGCGAGAACATTCACCACGCAAAGAAAAACTAAGGACACAGGATCGAAGATTGCAAAACGGTATTTTTGAAATACATTCGGCGACGGCCGCGGTGTTCTGCGCTTGAGATCCGGGGTCGTCCAGAACAGCGGTGGAGACAAAACTTCGTAGATACTGACCGAGACTCTCGATCGGTTCGTTGCAATTTTACTGAAGGTCAGTTTTTATTTCATATAAAAAAGTCAAGTTATTTCTCCACGGCAGTTTCTATCCCTCCACGCTCTGTAACCCATACATAGGCTACAGTTATTTCAGAGGTGGTTGGTCTTTGTTAGCAAACAATAGACCGTCGCTCAAAACAATGCATCGCGCACATAGGTATATTCGTTGTTTATTTTCCAAAACCAGAGTCTCGATTTTGCTACGAAATGAATTAGCATTTCGTAAAGTCTGTAGGTTTGAAGATGGGTCCGGTAGGAGCACCATGAATCGCTACAGAAACGAATCGTAATGACCTGATCGTAGAATGTGAATAATTAATGCTGAGTTCGCAGTGAGGCACAAATGTGTAGGAAGCCGTCTTAATAATTTAGTTAAGAAAATTATTCCTCATCATATCTGATGATCAGTGGACGCACTCAAAGCTTTTGAATCCGATAATCTTTTTGGGCAAAGGAAGAGTGAAAAGACATTAGTGACTTAGTTCTGTAACCTGAACGCAATGTGAGGTTGATTGACAAGCGTTGATGAGAGAAAAATCTAGAGTAGAAAAGAGAATCAACGAGAAAGGGAATAGTTACATGCAGAGAGTGAATGATAAAAAGGTGAGCAACATCCACAAGTGCGGGGTTTTGCCAACTGGTGGAAAGACAAGTTCATAAACGTTGATAATTGCCAGGGTCAACAAAAATAAAACTTTTAGTACTCGAAATGAAAACACAATTATTTGAACTATTTTTCGACATTGATTGCAAAACTTTTTCAAATTTATGATAAACAGCGGTTCATCACATTTTTGTTGCAATGTTTTGAGCCAGCTGAGCAATGTCTTCCCGTTCTGAATATCAAATTCCATTTAGTTCGGGTGACATGTGATTTTAAGCAAAACATTATAAGCGATGGGCAACATTAGCCTGTTCAAGAAGGTCTTTTCTTTTTAGTGGAACCAATTACCTCCGGGGCCACGTGGTGGTCGAAACGACCCTAATCCTCCCCACCCCTAATCCCCCCCTCACCACAATCCCGTGTACCTGGCATTGCCGGTACGACGACAAATGTTCGTTTTCCGACCTTCAATTTGCCTGAGAGTGTAAAAACTTGTAAAACACCAGTTCGGCTGCTGAAGCCCAACCATTAAGACAGCGAGCAATGGGAGAGTGCGCGTTAAACAAACTATTTATTGTGGCAAGCGAGGTTTGCTGAGTCACTGGTATTTGTAAAAGACAGCAATTTTCGTCTTGTTACGTCACTTGCGTTCGCGTGCAGCTCACGTTGTTGTTGAAAGCGCTTCGCGATACCAGCGTTCGGAGCATCGCAGCTTGTTCAAGTTTCTAAAAAATAGTCCTTGTTATTCATCTGCTGAAACGTTCTTTCTTCTCTGTTATTTTTCTACGAGTCGCGTTCGGAGAAGGTTGTTCTTCTCAAAATCCTGTTATTTTTTGCCTTACATTTCTTGTCCTTTTTCGTTCCGGGATTAGTCCTCAACCAAACAAAACGCCAAAAGCCAATTTGTACCACTCTTACATAAAACATGAAAATTTGTGAACGTCGTAAGTCCCAGAGCGGATCGGTAAAAAGTGCTTTGCATTCCGATTTGACTTTGCCATAGATATTATGAACTGAATAGTGTCAGAAGTTTCTTTCCAGTATTGAACAGCATGCTTCCTATATCAGCGTTAACATCTTGTTTCTTTAAGTGCTTGAGTAATTCAGTTACACCATGTAAAGCACGAACCGATGAATAATTAATAAAGCGCGCGTTTATGATGGTAAATTTTCTTGTATACTGTTGTGATGTCAGCCTCAAACCCTATATTCAGCACAGAAAAGTTTGAAGCAGCATCAGTCATTGCGAGGCGATAGAAGAAGATTGACCAGTTGCACAGCACTTAGACCTGAAGCTACGAGAATCGTTGTGAGAATATTTCGATTGTTGCTGGTAGCCGATGATAAGCATTGCTTTTTACGTGACATGAACTGGAATGCAAAAGTAATGACAACCTTGTTTTTACGTTGGTCCCACTGGAGCCAATGACATGAATTTGAAAGAAACCTGGGGCCCAAAAAATGAAAACAAAAACTAGTTTTGATTAGCCTTTAGTAAACTTTTTAACTTTTCCTGCCCTCTTGCAAACAGGCTCGCTCGGACGCTCTGCTAATTTTCCACATACTCTCAGACGAACAGGAAGGTCACTGATTAGTGGTGTAATGAATATGAAAAGGAGACAAATTAGGGCATCCGATGTTCGGGACGAAATAAAAGGCCCTGAGTGATGGTAATTAAGATCTTAGGAGAAAAAAACTGAAATCCCAGGCGGCTGAGGGTGACGGTTGCAGAACAAACGATCAACATTCGGACAAAATCGATTGTTCATAGAAAGGTGTGTGGTGGTCTGTTTGTTTAGGGAGGTTCTGGGTTATATGTTACTATGTTGAACCTGACAACACGCTTCTGGCACGCGAAAAACGGAAACTTTATTTAAAGTACAACTAACGAATTTTTAGAAAATTCCATAAGATGAACATGCTCTGTTACTAACCTCGTTAAACATCTTCTCGCATGCCTCTGGACAATGAATAATAACCCCTGTCTTGTTGTTCAAAGTCAAATGGTGGTAACGTTTTCATTTTACAAGCGTATTGTTAAAATTTTGTTTAACTCTTTCAAAAGCTGTTTATGCTCTCCCTGTACATCGATCCTGGATTGTTTGAGATGCACCAACAACTCGTTGCACATTTCCGGAGTTGTTGGAACGTTTCAGAAGGCAATTTCCGCGAGGTTGCCGCTGTAATCGTCGTGTCTTCATCAACACAACTCGTTTTTCAAGTAGGCTACCCATGTTCTGCAATGACTAAGGGTAATGACAACAACTTTTCCACTGTGTGCCACCATTGTATCGTTGGGTGTCCCACCGTTTGACTGCACTACACGATGCTCTACTTAATTGGCTGGGGACCATGGGCGTCAGGAGGATTTTTTCCGGGGGGGGCACCAGGGTATTTTTCCAAAATTTTTCCAGGGGGACGTCAAAAGTGGAGAAATTTGTTTTTTCCCACTTGAAATTAAGAAAACAATCTTTTTTGCTGAAATTTCCAAAATCCACGGGGCCTTGCCCCCCCTGCCCCCACCTTTCCATGTTGGGGTCCCCACCCCAACGCCCATGTTGGGGACGTTAGGGGAGAGTCAAGGAGGAGAGAGGCAACAAGAGAGGTGCAATACTGTAGTTACTGTCAGCATATTTTTCTCCAGTTGAAAATCCTGTGGAGAATGGTTTCAAATCTATCGGGGATGACCACAGCTTCATGTGACGGCAGCAGCTCATCCTGAGCAAAATGAGAACCTGCTTCGTAGCGTGTTGTATGGAGAAGGCACCCACTTGAGTTTGATCATTTCAGTTGCTGTACGAGCAGTTGAAACAATATTTGCAGCTTTTCCTGTATTATTTAGATATTTATGAAGTCACGTTTGGTGACAAAAATAAAGGGCGCTTGTTTCTTCAAACAACACGGGGTCATATGCTTGATGGGAAGTAATTTGTTTAGCAACCAAAGCATAGCTAAAAAATCTGGTAATGAGCTCACATTTAAAGGCGTGGATTTTCACTTCAAGTCTGCCTGTAGTTTGTCAGCGAGTCGTAGAGTCTCCAGATCGTGGATGGCGGTTTTGGCCCAAAACCACTGGTAGTTACGACTTGGCTGACCTTTTACGTTCGAAGGGATGAGCTGAGGGGAGGGATTACGTTCCATGTTTCCTTTTGTCGCCAGTCCGTGCGTGAGACGCAGACCAACATGCGAATCACCTTGTGTACTACGCTCTTACAGCAGACATAAAGCNATGAATCTCGCGGCCAGGAAATGTCGGCGGCTTGCAATGCAGCTGCTCTGACGTGTGAAGAAATCGACGTTTGTCATGAACAGATAGACGTTGNCTAAATCACGACCCTAGCCTCAAACAGAGCAATAGNACGTTCTGTTCAAACCTTNAAAATGATATTGAACAAATTCGATCAGAAGGAAAATGCTGCTTCCTCCTCTGCGAATTGGCGTCCTGCGTTTACATTGCAACAAAAGCGACTATGATCTTGTTTGCTGCAAAATATTGTGATTTCACTTGTATCTGGGTGTCATTGCCAGCTTTCAGTAAGAAATGCAATAATACACCGAGATATTTGACTTGTTTAACAAAATTAACAAGCACATTTTTTGGATAAAAATTTTATGCTGCTTTTTATACTTTTAGGAGGGAAGAAACACCAACATTTTGCAGCAAAAATTTTTGTGTTCAACAGCATATTCGCAACAAATATTCCGAAGATCTTGACGGCCAGTAGTGTTCGGACCAAACACCCACGTAAAATCACCAAGCAGAAGGTAATTCACAACCATATTTCCCACAGTATCTCCAACTCTGGCTGTGCCCAGCTGTACTCACAGTTTGTCAAAGCAAATGGTGACTAGATGTGGACTCTTAACTTCCACTTGTCCCAACCGTTGGTCACAGGGTCTTAAAGCGAAAGAGGGAAGTGTTGCGATCGGGAAGCCCGAGCGGCATGCGTGCAAAGCTTCACATTGTGGCAGCAAGCAACAATAGAGATTGCATGCCACCATCACTCTATTATTTGCTTGTTCACGCCACGTATATATGAGTGTTATTCGTCGCGCACATCCCGTTCGTGGTGAATCGCACATTCAACGCAACACCAACCAAGTGTTTGCAACAATAGAAATTTTTCCAAGTTTTTACCGAAACATCTTTCATCTTTTCAGAGATCGACAAAAGAAGTCAACAGTTCAACAATATACCCACAATGATGTGATAATAAAACAGGCCACTAGAATTTAGCCAAGACGGAAACAGACATCGAGTTTTGCCATCTTCATAATGTGATCATCAGTTCTGTGGGTGAAAAATCGCCCCAAATCATGGTAACAATGAAACCAACTTCTTTGCCATGAACTACACAACACAAGACAAGTTCTATGTTGGCGTCATCAACAGTAGTGCAAGTTGGGTTCAATCTACATCAGAAATGGAACGTTGATAACGTCTTGTACCTGGGAGGACAGATACCCCGCTCTGCACGTCTCGTCACAGCGCTGCGATGGGGAGTGAGATCCGCTTTTCACGAAATAAGAATAGATGTTGCTAGGGGTGGATCCAGGAAGGGGGCGATCGCTCCCCTAAAACTTACGAAGCTAAATTTAATCACCATGGTTTTGTACAATTCAGAAAACCAAATTCGCGATACAAGGCCATTTTGTCGTCCATTGTTTTGACACAGCAGTGTTGTGAAGTGTACTTCACCCTCTTACAGCAGCGAAGCCGCAATGAGACTTGACTACCAAATATTACTGAAATCGCCCCCCTAACCTTACTGGCTGGATCCACCCCTAGATGTTGCTGACGGAAGCATCCGTGATTTCCTTCAAGCATCAGGGCTCAGCGAACACACTAAATATTGCCAGTGGCGTAGCCAGCCCATAAATTTGGTGGGGAGGCCAAAAATTTTGGGGGGCCAAAATTTTGATTTTAGGCGAAACACACTATTTTGTTTAGAAAAACGGCTCTCAAAGCACAAAATGACTATATTTCCTAAACATTTTGGGGGGCATAGCTCCTTTGCCCGCACTGGTTACGCCTACGAACGTTGTGTTCATTATTTGTGACCAAAGATAAAAGGAAAATGTTAGTTTTTCTTTATTGGAAATTGAATATCATACCCCGTAAAAAAACTGGACCAAATTATATGCACCTGGCAAGATAAATTTGGGAATTTTATTAACTTCTATGCCCCTGTACACTTACCTTGAAATTTATACTACAGTATTGGCCAAATATCTATAATCTTGTGCTAAATTGCATATTCCGACAACAAACTAGTTTCAGCTATTAAACAATACAAGGATATTTCCCAGGCAATACGAATTGTAATGTCTACAAAACAGCGTAAAATAGATCAGCGATTGATTCAAGTGGTTTGCAACCTATTTAACTTTTTTTGTTTGCCACTAGGTGGTGTTCAAATAGGCGAGATAACAATGAATCCTGCATCTTACTAAATAATGGATGCATAGATGCAAAACTGTTGTTTACCGCCCCATTTTCCTGGATGGAAAATTCGAATTTGGAGTAGAATTTCCCTTAAATTTTGTAAAATTGTTGCCTGATGACATAAAAGTATGTGCTTTATGTTTACGAATTCATTCATTTTCCTAAGCAGTCACCGGCATTATGTTTAAATCTTTTATTGCGTCTAATTGTAAATCTCTGGCTGCATTGTCTATCGAAAGGAATCCTTTCCCAGCTAAGAATCAGATACTAAGATATTACAGAGTATATATTTCGCCTAGGAAGTAGCCATCATCAGCTCGTATTCAAATAGAATCTCTTGCCACATTTCAGAGTAAATCGTTGCGAGAAAGTACAAATGGTTTCCAGCTAATGATAAGAATGTTAGTTTCTCCGATTGCAAGCCGACAAGTGTAGATAAGCCTCAAATCGCTCAATGCCAGACTTATGCCCGATTGAGTGAAGTCTTTAGGCTTTCTTTTCCACCACACCAGCAGTGCGCTTATGCAACCCTGTGAAGAGAATAGTGATTGAAGAAACCGAAGCTTAGTTACAGCTTTGACAACAGCACACGTGCGACAGTAAATACGCACCACTGATGAACGTCGGCCGTTGCATCACTTTGGTATTATTTTGTTGATGACTGCTCAGAACCATTTAAACCTTGGGACGTGGTATTAAACCTGAACACTTCAAAACTGTGATGGAAACAAAACGCATTATGACGTGGACGGTATATTATTTTCCGCAGCTTCTCTCCTTCATGTCAAGGCTGCATCGCAGTGTTGCCAGTTTGGCTTTTTTGAGACCAAATTTGTAATTTTTATCCTTTTTTAACTCCTTTGGCTTTTTTTCATTTTTGAAAATGGCCAAATTAATTTTGACTTTTTTGGCCTTTTTTGACCAATTCAATTTCTGTGTCGGTTTGACAGATTTAAAGATAATTTTGGCAGATTTCTGGACACTGCCAGGATTCTGGACACTGTTTCTGGACGCAGAATGATAAAGTTTTATTGGAAACTCTGCACTATAATTTACAATTTTTATGTTTGGAGTTTCAGGCATTTAGTTTTGCTGTTTTAGGTTACTCCTTAGCAAGACCAAAATTTTTGAGATGTTTACTAATTGAGAGAGTTTTATTCTGTATATATATATTTCGTCTTTTAAAAGCGCTGTGCAACCTGTAATGGTGGTTGAAGTGTCGTTTTGTATTTATCTTGTATCTGGCTGTTTTGGGTGCTTTCTGGGCTTTTTTAACGGTTGATGTGGCCTTTTTTTTCTCATAACAACCTAGCAACCCTGAGCATAGCTCATAAAGCAGTCATCGATGGAGCAGACTCTTACCTGACCTGGCTTCCCTTGCCCCAGCACTGACACGCTTTCAGACGTCTCGAGAATTTCGCGGTAATTACGTCGCGTGCGGCGCAGGATAACGATTTATTGGCTGCCTCATTTATTATTGAAGCACTCGCGCCATCTAGATACACACATGTTCTGTTTTTTACCTGACAATTATGTGAAAATTCTCTCTCTGTGGAAGTCTATCTTTGGCGAGGTTCAAGACACAGGCGGTGAGCTTTGAGGTTGGGACATGGAGTTGGAAAATCAAACTGCAGCCAGTTTTGCTTATCTTTTGGTGTTTAATGAAGTTTTTGTATATTTTTGCGTTTGATTTTTGTAATGGTCAGTGACCTTTTTGATCAATCACTCCGTTGCGCAATTGTAATTGGATCATGGGCTGCTTGTATACAGCTATTCATCGCGTGGTGGAAAATGAGCTTTCATCGTCGACGAACAGCAAATGTGTCTTTCACTTCTGCGTCGACACGTCATGTGTGAAAGTCAGTGAAATTGCACAACAACGAAATGCCTTCTTATTCACATAGACTGCAAAATCAGAATCACATAGACTTCATTGAAACGCTCGTGGGTTTTGTACGACTGATCCCCGCAGTGGGTTGGTTCGGTCGCTTGTCTGTTTGACCATTCTCTTGATATGCAACATAGCATTAACTTGTCCAGGGGAATACCGTGCTGCAATTATCTAAATTCACGATGTACAAGCTCACCTTACAATCACACCGCTTCATATTGACAGAAAGAATTCGGCATGTGAAGATGACTGTGTTTACCTTTTTGTTTGAAAGTTGTCGCTGAAGCACACAAGTGTCAGTCAAATTCGGAAACAACGAATTCAGGGATGATTTTAGCCGATTTTTAATAGGAAACCAGGCCTTCTTGCATTCCGTTTGCCGAGGATAACATTTGCCAGCATTCCTACAGCACATGCTCAGTGTACAGAGCAGAAATCTTTCGATTTTGAGGCAAAACAATTTCGACAAGACGAGAAAAGCAACAGTAATAATAATCAAGGGGAAGCTGCATTCTCGCATGTGAGAGAAAAAAGAGCACAGCGAAGAACTGGATGAGTACGTCAGAGAAATATTTTCACGTGACTGGCTTCTTCCGCATATCACCTTTCAAGTCTTGGCCGTCAATGCGGAAGCATGAACCAGCAGCGAAGTCTGGTGCGGGCCGGTGCACAACAGCGTCGAGCAGAAAGCAAGAGTTCCTGACGCAGATGCTTATGGGATTGTTCTTCGCGGCTTTCCAGTGGCTTGCAGTGTTAAGGAAAGTGATAAACAAGCGAGTGGTTTAGCGGCGCCTCAGGTCGTTGTTCGAGGCAGCAAGTTCCACGGCAAGCCCCTGAAAATTTCTCCCGCATTTGCAATCCTACGATAAGAAATTAAGTGAAACCTTCATTTTTATGAAAGAACGCAGTGAGACAACCGGATTCAACTGTCTTCATCCCGAAACAGGGCTCGACAGATTTAAAAAGCATTCATGACCAGCAAGGTTGGACACAGCGGTAATTCCTTTATTGTTTCGACGGTGAAGAAGAAACTTCCAATTAAGTTAGTTTTGGTGAATATCAGGGCCGCATTGTCTGTGGAAGACGTCAATTTTTAAGATGCATTTGAAGTGTTTGCCCAAATACAGCTTTGATAAAAGAAAGGAGTTTCATGGCGCACCTTTTTTATAAATGTCCTTGTGCTTTTAACAATATTTTTAGCTTCAGAAGTCACCGCGAGGTTTACATTTTATGACCAATTCTCGAACCAGCAAACAAGTTCACTGGTTTCGAGAGATTAAAGTTTCTTGTTTGCTGGTGAATGAAACGGTTTGCCAAAGCCTATATGTTTATGACTATCGCAAAAGGTGATACATTTTAAATGAGATTTTCTTCATTGGGAATTTGATGCATTAAAATATGAGTGTATACTCAATAAAGGTGAACGTTTCAGTCAGTGCGTATCAGACAATTCCAAGTTACAGCAATTTAAAAATGACAAAAAATGGTTGCTTTTGACCAGGAGTTTCTATCCAAGTTATCTAGTCTAGAGAGTTATCTAGTTTCTATCCAAGTTATCTAGTCTAGAGAGTTATCAAGTTATCTAGTTATCTAGTCTCTTCTTCAAACCTTTGGATTTCGTANTNTTCNTNAAANCTAAGTCCCAATCCTGGCCATGGGCGNCGGAAGTATTTTTTCCAGGGGGTGCCAACAGTGGATTTTAAAGTGGTGATCAAGAGCATTTTATCAGGAAAGGCTAAANATGGTGAATAATCATTTTACTAACTCGAAATGAAACAAAAACGTTTCTGTGCTCAAAAGTAATAGGAAAATGTCAAATTTCAAAATCCAGGGTGGCAAGACCCCCCTGAATCCCCTTCCGACGACCGTGATCCTGACGAGTTGATGCCATTCAAACTAAACATATTTCCACGAAATCCTTTTAGCAAGATTTCCAAGAATCTTTCTCNCAACAAACGTTTACACAAACATTACCAATAATATTTTTACGAGCATTCACAATTATATAATCGANCTGAAGTTCTTGGCTTAAGAATTGCTCAAACTACGCCGCGGCATCCTTTATCACTGATTGTGACATAACGCTTCTTTTCTGGAACAAATTTTTTGCTGCAAAACCCACTGCNTTAAGGTTGCTACCAAGATGTGTGCGACAATAAAACTTCATAATTTACACTTCATTATGTGCTTGGTCACGACTACTGGTATACGTATGTCAGGATATTTGTGATGGAGACTTTTTGAGCCAAAAGGTTTCCTCGGATTTAATGTTCCAGGCGCAAGTTTTACAGACAATTATTGTTTTCACTGTTATATAAATGTTTTAAAAGTTATTCATTTGTGATTTTTCCAACTTCTGGCTCACAACCTTTGCCAAGAACTTCAAGATACCACAAACACTAAAATCATATCCAAAAAATATAAAAACAATATCAAAGATTGTTTTCAATCTCTATCATTTTGCAGAAGTTTGTTACAAAAAAATGAATACCTCTCTTTTTCTTAATTTCATTTTCGGTCATTGAGTTCCCTGAACATCGCTGGAGTTCACTCGACATGTTGGTCAACGCTTTTATTTGATAGCAGTGAAGATGGTTGGCATGTGGTGTTGCAAGTCAAAGTGGGAAAACTTACTTTCTTAACAAGCAACTGAAAAACGAACGTAAATGCACAATTTCCCAAATAGCCACCAGGTGCCTCTTGGACAGTTGTTTTGATAAAAACTGATTTATAATCCCAATGCAATGCCAAGATTTTATCAGAATTTATGATTTTATGCGTGCTCTTCCCCTCTTGATGTTCCTAAAGCACATGTCAAATAAAGTGGATGCGTCTAACAGCAAAACTTAATTCACAGGAGCAAGTGCCAACATTTCGCATGTAAGATTTTTCTTACATTTACAGGACTGATGATGCGTTAGAAAACGAATTCAAATATTTGAATTCAAATAGAATCTATATGAATAAGAACTGATGGTGCGTTGGAAAACGCGAAACTAGTTTCCCCGTCAATAAACTGTGACTGATTTACTTGCCGCCATCTTTGTGGCCTTTAACTATGAAAA
>JGI24159J19872_10006988_pt1 | contig 14755 bp, 10 predicted proteins | sample Ectturendosymbi4_FD_19872 | JGI IMG/M metagenome (IMG submission 19872) | reverse complement strand
CAAAAAAAATTTATGTTATGTGCTATCGATCACTGAAGGCGCCACACAACAGCATAGAAAGCTAGCACAGTGGTCCAATGCGCAGGGGAAGCTGAAATGGGGTCCCGTGGACCAGTGGTAAAATCTTGAATTGGTACACACAAAGCATGACCTTTTAATGTAATTTTTTTTACCTTTTATGCTACTTTAAAGATATTTTTCAGTTAATCGATAATGAATGGTTTGGTCCCGAGTAAAGAAGACAATTAAAACTTTTATTAAAGATGTTTTTCAATCTGCAGATTTTTAATTGGCTCCCAACTATCTCTGATTTTACTCAACTTATTTAAAAGATCTCTTATCAGTTACAGAATCCGTTGGGTCATTTTAATCACCCTCAGAACAGCATCCAGCAAACAGTTTATTGATTGATTTGCCTCAGCTAATAAATAGAAACAATACAAAGAGCCATCATGCGAAAAGGAAACCAAGTGTCAGTGGACATTAGAGTAAATGAAAAAACAATTACAAAATAACTGATCAATGCAAACAAAGAGTGTCATTTTGTCATATAGGATTGGTGAAGGACCATGGCGGTCATCTAGCCAGCCAACCCCGTTTATCAATTTTTGACAATTGTTGACAAAACAACAGTTGGAAGCAAAATAAAGCACAGTTAGAAAAACAAGCAAATAAACACAGTACATGGTGAAGTAAATTTACAGATGATGAGAGCATGCCTATGTTCACGAAAGAGTGGATCAAATTTAATTTGGGAAATTTGGTGTGGTCAAAAATATATTTAAACAATGTATAAAAATAAAAAAGTGAAAAAAGAAATGAAAAAATATTTGATGAGGTACAAATGAGAAACAAAACAAAAAAACTATGTAGTGCAATTTTATGCGGAAAAATGGGACGTGCAGTGTGCAAGGAAAGACCCAGAAGCGAAAATGTAAAGATACATAAAAAAACAAACAAAATTGCATTATACAAATTACTGAAACTCACAGAATTTTGTTCTTGATAAGAGAAATTTTGCTAAAGTACATAATTATATACCTTTTTCATGTAAGAGGTGCTTTTTAATTTTCCATTTGAAAGTAAAAGTGGCTGAAGACTTAATACAGTCTGGTATTGAAAACCACACCTTTGAGCTAACAAGTGTAAGGGAACATTTTGCTGAGAAGGGTTAACTCTTGGTAAAAACAGGCTGTTAGAAGTGGATAGCCTTGTCGCGTGTGAATGGATAAAGCTGATTGAAATAAAATAGTTTTCAAAATGGTTTGGAAGCAGCTTGTTGTAATAAGAGTGCATGAATTTTCCTACTGATAATGTGTGAGGTTTGGAAAGGCATAGGATGTTTAAGTGCTGCTGGAAAGATTCTTCCAGAGATGTCTGCTTAGTTGGTCTTATTAGTTTTATAGCTTCATTTGGAGTTTAATGAGAGGCTGAACGGTTGCGTTTGAAGCACGTCCCCAATTGAGTATTGCGTAAGTAAGGTAAAGATGGAATATTGAGTTACAGACAACTTTTAATACATATTGTGTTATGTAATGTTTAAGTTTGGATAAAACTCCGCAAGCTCTTGATAGTTGAGTTTTTACCTTTTTGACACGAGGTTTCTAGCTTAGCTTATTGTCAAGAAGAACGCCTAGGTATTGTAGGTTGTCTTTGGGGGAATGCTGTGGTTGCTTATAAAAAGAGTGCAAAAACACGGTTATCCCGTTGCTGACACTGGGTAGATGAAGTGCAAAATCTGTTACCCACTACAGATATTTGGGTATTGTACTAGATACTGAGCTTTCAGATGACAAAGACATTCAGAGACAACTGCGATATCAATTTTGTGCACCAAACAAGCTGCGAGCTTCTTTTTCCCATGTTCAAACGCAGTGAAAAATGTATTTTCCCTTTCCTTCTGTAGGCTACATCCACGTATGCATCACCATTATGGTGTCATATCACGAAGGCATACATCCAGAGATTGTGTGTGGCCTATAATTTTGGTTGCAGGGCTGTATACAACCTGATGCGGCGAGCGAGTGTTAGTAGTCATCAGGTGCAATGCAACATTCCTACCTTTGAGGCCTTATTGAGAAAAAATATGTACCTGTTTCTTGAACGATGCAAAAATTCTAATAACGTATGGTTGCGTGCTTTGATGCAGTCAGATTGTTTATATTCGTTCTTATTCTTTGAACATAACAACCACATTTTACTTTGTGATTGAGTGCCGGACGTTGCAGTATTAGTTTGAGGACGTGTGCAGGCCACAACACATTCGTACTTCACCTACCCTTGGCCAGGGTTGGACTCTAATTCTTATCATGCGATTTTTGTGTCCTACTCTGGATGTAGTGTTGCACCGAGTGTTAGGAGTTGGCGAACAGCTGTGTTAACAAAGTTCATGTAATCCTGTGGTCCTACCCCCAACACCGTTACAAAACGTTCTGTGTCTGTTACGACTTCAGCAAGTCGACACAAGATCCTTTGTCGTTGCGGCCGCATCAACGTACTCCAATTTAACGAAAAATCGTAGGTGTGATAAACCGCGTAGGTGTAAATTTTGGACTTAAATCAGACCGAAGTTGAATTGCTATCAGAGATATGAGAACAGTCGGAGGAGGTCAAACGTCAAAACATCGGCTTCTTTGCAGACAATCACAATTTATTACGTCTATCGTCACCGATGTTTTTAATTTGTGGCTTTGCAGATATTGTTCCGTCGCTCTAATGAAGGTGAGACCACTAACACTTAACCTGGGTTATATCGAAAGACTGGCGTCAGCTGTTCCGGATTCAGGGGTTTCGTCGAGGTAAATCGCGTTGTTGCCGGTGTTCAGCAATTCATTGGTTTTTAATTCGCAAACGATGCCCTGCGCATTAACTCTTAGTGTGTGTGAGGTTACTACGAGTCTGATGAGACCAGATATTAGATTACGTTTTTTCTGGGACACTTTCCGTAAAATTCGGTCAAAGTATTATTAACTTTCTTCGGCCACTTTTACTCATTTAAAAAAAAAGTGTATGTATGATGCGAAAAACATATTTTATGCTATATTCACATACAATGCCCCTTACGACTGTTGATTTGAGAGTAATTTTCATTTGATCGAAAAAGTTTGTGATCGTTTCCGATTTTTTTTGTGCTCATATCCATACAGGATTCAGTATCGCTGTAAAAATCGACATTCCGATGTCGTATTTAATAATAATAATAATAACAATAATGATATTTTATTGCTGACTCATGGTCCATATCTCAAACACAGGAGCACAAATTGTGGTTACCTATACATCAGCACACATTACAGAAACGGTGTTTGCACATGACCAACGTTGAGAGGAGAAAAGCGCTTTATCCTCACCACAGCTGTATTGTCATTCGTAAGAGCACAGAAAATGGATAACCATACAGTAGCGCATTACACAACCGGTGTTAGTACGTGTCCAACCTTGAGAGGAGCAAAACACTTTCCTAGCACTTCTTACTTTTTTATGCCTGGTGTGTATACAGTGTCCACATATTTTTACTACACAAAAGCAATAGCCTACTGATGAGACGCAGACACCGAAACAATTCACGGACAACTACTGCACTTGGTCTCCACCATATAGGAGCGTTGAATATAATTGAGGAAAAATGAAGATTTGTAAAAAGCATCTGACATTTGAAGCGATCGAATAAAAAAGTTGGATGAAGATGCGCATCGCATAAAAATCAATACAAGTTGTTTCGCAGCACGGCATCAAAGGTTCTGACACAATGGCTAACCTGGTGTGGGTGAGCACTAACATTTCTGGGTATGTAATGCATAATTCGATAGGCATTGTTATATGCAGCAAGTAAGCGCTTCATATTGGTCTGCGTGTGCTTGCTCCACCATTGGCAAGCATACATTGGCATGCAATAGTCACGAATTAGTGTTTTTTACTGCAGGAGAGCACTGATCAAAAGTGCCTCTGAGTTCGCTTGCTGCACAGTATAGTGATTTCACTTGTTTCTGAATATCATCATCATCCTTTAATGATGCATTTATCCTCACACCAAGATATTTCACTCGGTCAAAAAATTGTACACGTACACCATTTAGAAAAACATTTGATGGATCAGGTTCTTTATACTTCTTTGGGCAAAAAAGAACACCAATTGTTTTGCTGCAATTAAAAGTGATTTCGTGTTCAGCAGCATAGTCACCACAAATATTCAGAAGACATTGCAGCCCACGAATGCTGGGGCTGAACACACATATATCATCAGCAAAGATTATATGATTCACAACCATATTTCCCACGGTGCATCCCACCCTGGCTGATCCCAGCTGAATGGAGAGTTCATCAAGGTAAACAGCAAATAAGTATCGTCTCAAAACTCCCCCTTGCCTTACCCCATTGGTTACAGTGAAGGGGGATGAGTAGTTGGTACCCCATTTTACTTACATGGTCTGTTGCCTGTACCAACTCAACAACAATCTTACTATGCACATAGGTACATTGCGCTTAATTAATTTAGCAGTAACATAGGTGAATGAATCAGCTGGAAGGATGATTTTATCTGATATTTTCAATTAATGTTCCAAGCAGAATTGGGATAGAAATTCACCAAAATTTTTTTTGGGCAAGCATTGAAGTCCTCCACTATGAATACATTTGGGCTGTCAATTTCATCACAGATTGTTGAAATTTTACTGAGATAGTTTACATATTCATCGTAGTTGGAATCACAGCAATATGGCATGTAAACATTTAGGAAGTTCAAAGAGTTTGTATCTAGACATACCTCCAGACCAATGATACTTTGGTCTTGGTTCGTGAATGTCTTCGCATTTAGCTTTTTGTTCCACAAAATTGCTGTCCCACCATATGGTCTACCAGATGTTATGCCTTTTGTGTAATCCACCTCAGCTGTGCCACAGGCAAAATGGTTATCACTGATGCCAGACAGTTTGTCTAATGTTTGCTTAGCTAGCCAAGTTTCCTGGAGGAAAATTATGTGTTACATAGCACAAAGTTGCTCATTGTCATGCAATGATGCTGTCATACCGCCAGTTGTAAGTAATTTACAAAAATTCCCCTCAGTGGGCCAAATTCCACTCCGGCGAGTACACACCAGGTAAGTCTCTGGTCACAAGAGACCCGAATCTTCTATTTATGGGCGTACGGGAATATTTTCGAAAAACTCTTCCGTTTGTCTCCGAGTGTCAGGAAAATTCATTAAAGGTCAGTTTTTTAAAAATGATTTTCCAAAACAGGGCTGAGGGGAAGTTAGGCGTGACTTGTGTGGTGTCCAGTAATCACGCTTGATCGAGGCTTACAGGCCAATGCGGAACAAGTAAGACCGGATGCAGCGGTCTCATGGGCAGGCGTCGTCTAAAATTTGATCTGTGGCTTCACGGCTCTTCTACCTGTAGCGATTCTTCAGACTGACGACTCTGTTTATTATCGTCAAGGAGCACTCACAGCAGCGAATACTGTGACACTACATTTTGCGATCTGCAGAAAGAGTTATCCATGGAAGTCGTGCAACGAACATCTATAGGAAGTTGTTGTGACTCTTTTACGGCGTCTATCTCATGCGGTGGCTGGTAACAGGTTGCCAAACACTTCAAACGTCGGTGATAACAGTCTTCCATTTTATACAATGTCCTTCTCAGCGAAATTTTGCTTTTAGAAGCATTAAAGTTTTGCATTTGAATGCCGATAATGTCTGTCTGCAAAGTAGCACAATATCTAGAGGAAACACATTTTCTCTATTGGAGTATATGCAAATGACTGGTTTCTTGTAGCGCACAGTGACTTTGTACTCAAATAAATCAATGTTGCATATAAGTGATAACCAACACCAAAATATTTTTTGAATAGATTTCTTTTCCGATTATAAACGGTTTAATAAATGCAGGGATCTAACCAGTCGCTCGTACACAGTGAGCCTACGAGTAAAGTTCGAAGTTTCATAACTCAAGTTGACGATGCTGCTCTTGGAACGCAATTATCAGGTTTTGGTGTTGGAAAGCTTTACGTGGATCTTCGTGAACAGGCCGATGAATATGTGGTCAACAAATCTTGTAACACTAGATAACACCAGACGGGGGTGTATCTGGATTCCTGCAATACAGAAAATTAATTCATTTATTAAGTCCAGTGACGATTTTTGCTGAGAGTAAGATCACTATTTTAATTTTTATGGACAATCTTGGCCCAGTGGCAGAATTAAATTGGCGTTGGAGTGGACAGGGGAGAAAAGGGCGACGCCAAACGCATTATCAAATTTGAAATCAAATGTTTCCAAAGCTGCAAAAACTTTTTATAACAGAATACTTGATCATGTTACATACGGGGATCATTTCAAGACGTAACACTTTAGGTGGCTTTTTCCTTCCTTAAAAATAAAAAAACAAAAGAGCATAAAAACGGCAATTCGCTTTTGTAAACCGGGATACTACCAAAAAAATCGTCAGCGCCGTTACCTTCTCTGGTCTGCCTTATGTTTTCTTCTCTTGCCGTGACATTTCACAAATACTGCACTTATTCGAGCGGACTATACTGTGAAACAAGAGGCACTCTTATTGAGAAAGGGAGCCACTATGTTGTTGTCCACGTGATCTACCATTCTTGTTTCTGAGCAGAGGTAGCCATGGATCCAAAGTGCCGGATTCGACTGTGGTATCCGACTCGAATCCGGCACTTGGTATAGGATTCTGCGTTGTTTTTCGGACCCGGAGCCAGAGTCAAAAATTTTTGAAACACCGGCCCAGGATTCGAAGTAAACTTTTTTTCGGCAGCAGGGGAGTGTGCATGGTCTAAACAAAAAGGAAAACAAGTTTAGGAAAGATGTGATTTTTGGTTGTGCTGATGGTTTGCGGAGTTCGAACAGGAGTCGGATTCTCAAATTTGAAAACAATTTGGAGCCTGATCTGGATCATGATTCGAAAGTTTTAGAACAGTAGCGGAGTTAGAGTCTGAAAATGTTACTCCGGCCACCTTTGGTCTGAACTACACGTGTGAAATTTCGGCAGTGGACATGTCAAACCTGGTGGCTTGAAGTATATCGTGAAGTACTGGACGCCACTTAATGACGTCCTGAAGGCCTCGAGGACCAAGGATTTTTATCTGGTAGCAGTTTTCAGCATGGCCGTCTACCAAAGGACCCCAACCAAACGGTGGATGTTATTTCTTCATCAGATGAAGCAAGCAACAACCAACGACAAACTACGATGATTAGCTACCTTCTTTACATTAAAACGTGTTTTGTTCTCGTTTCTAGAAATATATGCTCAAATATTCCAATATCACTGGCATGTACTCATATTTCCTAATAACTGCAGGTTTATTGTTGCATGCAGCAAAAGTGTCTACCGTATCTCATATTTCACTCCAAGACCACGACTAGCCATGGCAACATTGGTTATTTGATATGCGAAATCATGCACAATCACCAAAAGTGATTTGTTCTCATTTTTGATAAACGGAACTGCCACCTGGCAAACTAATAGGAAAACCTTATTTTTAACAAAGATTAGGGCAGATACACAGTTGTGTGTCCAAGTCTGTGCATGTGCCGAATTTGTTACTACGCTCTCAATCGCCAACAAGTCAACTGTAGTACCTGTCGGTTTGTTAATGCGTAGTACAGAAGCAAAATGGTCTCTTCGTGTTGAATTAACAGTGGTGGCAGACCGTTCAACCTGCAGTACGTATGTGGTACACGAGAGGTTACGTTGTAACTGAATCTGCCTGGAGCGCAGTGATTTTGTTTGTGACATATTTTGAAAGGTCCTTGCTCTGCGTTGCGAGTCAAAACTACAAGCAGACAAATTTCACAAAAAAGAATAGTTTTAATAGGCAACGAATGTTCTATTATCTGGCCTGTAAAAGGTGCCCAAGCTTTAGAGCCGCGTTATCTTTTGCAAGATACGTCTCCCCGAAAGACCGCATAAATCACTTAAGTGCATTGCACAAGTGTTACAAGCAGCAGTAAATCATTATGACAGCTTGGGTTCAAACCTCGCTTATGTTGGCATGTCGTGTGATAATTATCGTTCAGAGTGTTTGGTCTGAAAACATCCTGCATTGGCGTCATATCTAATCGCTAGCTAAGCAACAGCAGTCGAGGAGTTAATGATTGACGTTCAACAGGCGAACCTGACATATCTGTCACCACCGATGTCGGCCGGCGCCGTCTTTCGCTAGGCCTTGCAAGGTGCGCAAGTTTTAATGAAATAACAAACACGTGCACTCCGGTCTGTGTGTTTGTCCGTTAAAAAAAATATTTGCTTGCTTCTGTAAAGCAACCCAAATCCCCTCGAATGCTTCAGCCATGGGCGTCGGAAGAATTTTTTCCAAGGGGGGCCACTAGGGGGATTTTTCCAAAAATTTTCTAGGGGGGGCGAAGGTGGTGAAATTTGTTTTTCCCACTAGAAACTAAGAAAACAACCTTTTTTGCTGAAATTCTCAAAATCCTTGGCTCCCCTGCCCTCCCTTCCCACGCACATGGCTTCAGCTATATCGGAGTGCTAAGAGTATTGCCTCAAGATTCTACGACCAACAATTACGACTAAAAATAATCAAGCAGTTCATTAAACTTGGTGTTATTGATCGGCTTTCGCTCATTTCCTTTGTTGATCAGCATCAGTCGAACAATCAATTTGCAGAATCAACAAACGAACAATTGTTCCTTATGGCGTAAGTTTTGCGTACAATTACGTTGAACTCGAAAATACGAAACACTGTGCATACTCCAGTCTCTGGTGCACAGTTTTAATGTTTGTTTTTTTGTGTTGCTCGATCTTTCTTTGCGCTGCATGTAGACATTTTTGTATTATTTTTTGTTGACTACTACCAGTCAATGCGAGATGGGACTCAAGTCTGAAATAAACACGTGAAATAAAAGCTAATTTAATTACCACACCTGTGTTCTTACTGCGTGAAGTCGAAAAGTTGTTTTTGCCACTTTTCTCTTCACAGAGGGGCAAAGCCACTGGTTCTTAATTGCTCACAACTAAAAGCAAATCAACCGTTACAAATCCCGTTGTAATTTCTGCTTACCGCTTCTTGTCGAACTTCAACACGAATCCGAACGAAGTACAATACAGAAAAAGTCAACATACCCCGTCGAATCCATAATATTTCTTCTATAGCCTTGATCAGACTACCAGTCTTTTATGGTCACAAAATTGTAAGATTGGTTTAATTCAGTATTGTCAACATCACAACCCCCAACATATGGTAGGAAAACATACTGGATCTGTCCAACACGAAGAACCGAAGGTGATGGTGTGAAAGCTTACTGTTTAGCATACGTAACAGTTTACTTTAGGTTCAGTCTAGCAAATAACCCACCGCTCGCAGTCGCTCACGTTTCGCTTGCTATTGATCGGTCCCACTTGTGGACCAAGCGGTGCAGCAATCAGTCGCACTCCATCGCTGGAGTTATTTCTAGATTTACTTCTTGAGGTGCAGTGTACTGTGTGTTCGGTAATTTTTGACGAAATTATTGGAGTACTTGCGTTTATCAGTGGCAACTTTAACTCTTGCATTCAGTCAGTGTAACAGTACCCTGGGCGATACGACTTCTTTTCATAAATTAATAATTATCGTCAAAAGCGATTAAAACTAAGTGCTGTAGGAAGTTTCTAGAAGCGGTTGCAGTGGGTTACACATTTTAACTGTGATGTATGTTGAATTTTACGTTTTCTGATGAATGGCGACTTTTCTGTTCTTAAGACAAAAGTGTAAGAGATAGACTTACTGTTTCAAAATCGAAGCTTACACACAAATATTAATGCGAAACGCGTTAAGCCCGAGAGGTATGCTAGAATAACTGTCAGTCATTTCCCATAGTCAAAGTTTGTTTAGCAATGCTAACGAAACGCTTCTTGAGATCAGCTAAGCTTCGTGTACATTGCTCTTCTACACTTGCTGTTATTTGAAAACGAAGTGAGGAGCAAAGGCTGCAACTGTCCCAGTCATGCTCGATATGCGTGGCGCTGTTGTACACAAGCGCCGCATTAGTTCATTTAAGCAGCTGAAAGATTAACGGATAAGCAACAGTTCTGGAGTATGATCCCATAGTAGCAGAATGTACGCTTTCGCTTCAGAAGCTGATGCGGCGGTCATTCAAAGATGGATCGGTGTCTATACCAATCCTTCTTCGCCTTCGCATCGCGCATCCGTCACAGCGGTGGCGATGGGAGCGGGTCGTGTGGACCGCGAAAAGTGAAATTGAGCTGAGGTCATGCTGCGAGGTTTATTAAAGAGCGCGCCCTGGTCGCAAATCTTGCGCCGGTGACGAAGCATCAGGTTCCGAGTGGAACGTTCTCGCAAGCAGACAGTAAAATAGGTTGCGAGTGCACATCCGGCGCGTGCTAGAAAGTGCATGTGCGTGACATGCAGGCTGCGCGTCTTCATGCAGTTGTTTGTATCGGACGATCGGTGGTCAGGGAAAGAGATAAGGTTTCCAAATTGCTATTATTTTTTAAGTAATCCCGATAAATGGATGCCACCGCACAAGTCCGAATAACTCAGATGAAAATTAACGTTGTGAGTTGGTTGATGATATTCGCAAATTAAAAAACAAATTCCCAGTGAAGATGTCATTGCAACCGCTTGTGGGAAAAATGCAGCACCAGCTACAAGTAAGCACTCCAAACAAAAACACAGACATTTTTTCGGGAAAGCGCACTGCATTGGACCGAGGCTGATAATAATGGATAAATCTCCGACATTCAGTTGGCAACAACATGTGACAGTGAAGATTGTATTACGAGCCTATGCCGTGCTCAGGAAGATGGAGATAAGGCAGGTGAAACTGAAAATGTTAACGTTTAACAGACGAAAATTACCCGGGGTGGGTTTAAAGCAAAATGTTGTACCAACGCAGTGGACGGTTAGGTTACTTATTCCACAGACTGAACAAGCATTTTTCAACTTCCAGCTGTTGTGTTAGGAAATGCTGAAAATGTGAAATGTAATATAACTGAAAACTTCGAAATACAAATTGTCACTGAAACCGAGCTCAAAACATTTTTTTTCTTTTCCGCTGTTCAGTTGCACTTGTTGGTGCAGTGATCAGTAGCAGTCGGTGATGGTGTAGTTACCGGCGACTGTGCTGTGCATGGCTTAGTGTGAACTTGATTTATTTCTTTGCACTCTAGTCTTTTGTATGAGGTTTGAATGCGGTGGAGCTTTCTATGAGCCTGCTTCTCTGCACTCATTAAGATACACTGTTTGATGCAAGTGATGTAAAATCATCACCTCTGCACAGTAGGAATGCAGAATCGACTCATTTCTACTGTGATCTTTGCGAATATGTGGCGCAAACACTTCTGGTGTCTCTTGACGATTTTGCTATTTGGGTAAAGTTTGTATTTATGTTTTGGTGTTCTTACTAGCAAGGGATACACATCGCTGGTGAAGGCATAGTAGCTACAAAGCATGTTAAGATATTAAAGCAGTAGCACTCAAGGTTGAAAAGATATTTGACATCCTTTTGCTTTGGAACAAACTTTGGATTGTAACCGGGTTGCCGGTGCTGTTTCGAAGACTATGGAATTTTTATCGATCGCCTTTCTGTTGATTTCCGGCATATGGAAAACACCTGCGCTAGCCGAACAAGAACTTTCCAACAGAAAACTACCTGCTCGGCGCAACCAAGGGTCGTCTCATCGCTGTCCTGCAGGTTTGTAATCATGCATCAGTAGACAACACAGCGCAAGAGAAGACACGTTCCACGCAAAATTTGTTCAGGTCGCAACGCAACGTTGCAACAGTTGCAGGCGACTTTGTGGTGATGTCACGAAAACCATCGCTTAAACTGCACTGGTAAAGTCACTGAATCTCTGCGATACTTTGTGCTGAGTAACCTTTTGAGACAGGGTCTCCAAACTTTTCTTACCTGAGGGCCACGTAAGCCATTGCACAACAGTTCGAGGGTCGGACATCTTACGTAATGTGTTTGTTTCGGAATATGTTACATTCTGCCAAATCGACATGTTTTTCGTAAATGTGACGTCTTTTCATTATTGACAAAATGTCTTCCAGGGCCGGTTGAAATGGCTTCGCTTCGCGGGCCTGATTTGGCTCACTGGAGGAGAACCCTCGCTTAAACGATAAGGTTATACGAAGACTGCGAAATTAGCCAAATTTCAAACAGTGCCGAGCCCAAGCTCTGATTTTGCCATTTGCAACCGCTGTTTATTGATTGTGTTGGAATCAAATGGCAAAATACGCGCAATATGCAAACATTTTTATTTTTGATCCATTTCTCGCAGGTTGTCAGTGCTGGGGAATTGGAGATGTTGGATCAAGTATTGATTGCTCGGCTCTTGATCTTTCTGAACTCCCTGAAGTTATGGATCACTTTACAACTTTGCTGTGAGTACTATGGCATGTGGACTGAACAGCTCCACTTCCTAAGCTCTTCTATACCCAAAACATAGCACCGAAATAGCACGTGAGGAAGGGTTTGCGTGTTGCCTTTGACCACCGCAGACCGTCATGACAGAAACAAAGCTTCGAAAAACCGATGCACTTTTAAAAAATCTAGCTACAACAGCTATTCCGGCGTATTGATGATTTTACTTTTAAAAAACCTCTAATATACTATGAAATTGTGAGTGTTCAAAATTGTAAGTGTGTTTCTGATCGTTAAAATTGACTTTATCCTGAAAACCTCTGATGTGATTTTTATATAGACCACAGCTTTTGATAGATTGAAACGAAATTGCGGTTCTACTAAAATGAGATGGTATAGGTTTACTTCTTTTGTCGAAGCAGCTTTGCGGCTTGCTAATGTTTACTCAAGGAAACATTTTTTTGTTACTACCGAACAATGTCAACACTGTGATAAAGGATGACATGTGTATGCGATTGCTGTTGCTGAGATTGAAGTTGTAGAATTCCGTTGAGAGCTTTCGTCCGCCTCTGAGCTGCAAAGATTTGCTCGTTTAGAAAATTTTCCATGGTTGCCTTTCCTACCCGCTTATCGCGACAATTTCCGTTCTTGAACCAAGCCGGTTTGACTTTACTCACAAATATCTAGAAGGCATTCCTCAGCGCAAGTAGCAGCGACCTTGAACGTTGAAAGTAGAAACAAAAGACGTGTCTCATTACCAGCAGACCTCTGAATAAACCAAAACCAGACTTCACTTGGAGAATAGTAAGGTTACTGACTCACCTTGAGCTCTGAAATTACGGAGAAGTTCCAATACGAGTTTATCCGCAGGGCGTCGTGAGTTCTAAATTGCTTACAGAGGCTATTTTATTTAGAAAACAGCCACAGTTTACCGCAAGCGTTCTTTAGAACAATAATCTGGAGCGTGAAAATCAATTATATTTGTATTTTTTCAACTCCTGGCCATATGGCTGGTGCTGAGAAAGTAATACCGCCTCGGCGTTTGAGACTCTTGTTTTTACTGCCATATCTTGACTTTGTTCAGAGAACAGATAGGAAATACATTCGGTGACAACTGCCAATTGAGCGGAAACTGGCAATTCATCTGAATTGGTACGATCGCAGGGGCAGTTTTTGGCACACTGTTTTAAAAACGCGTTTTATAACAGATTTTAATCCGGTGCTTCCTGTAATAGAACGTTTTATAGTTCATCTAGTCAGAGGAAAGAAAAAAATGAAAACTAATTTGCTAACGGATATTTATTTTAAACTTGAAACTACGGTAAAGCTGTGGTTGGTGACATGAAAGATGTACTCCATTGTTCAAATTAAAGCAAGCCGCATAACATGTTGAGAGAGATGGTGACCTCAAAGTGTCGCTCCAATCTCCAGCTCATCACCACACCCGTGGCATAATCCATGTACGTGCATGGCGAGATGAGCGAAAAAGAGGAAATCTGCCAGATTTCCGCAACTTGCCTTAGTTTGCCGAAGGCTCGATCTACCGTGAAATTGCTGTCACCGTCGTAGTGTACGCGCCATACAGCGCTACCGATCGGACCAAGGTCATAAAGTCACGTTTACTTTTAATTTGGCGCGATTTGCTTATTTTTAGATAACAAGAACTGTTCGGTCGTTGTACTGAAAAGCATTCGACGAATCATCTTTTAAGACACACCTTTCGACATGTTATGCGCTGGTTTTGTTTTTGTTGGCGCGCATCAAAACTAGTGAGTGCGAGTCAAGAAGTGAAGGTCGGGACTGTGCACATAAACCCACCATATGCTGTGGCTTGAACCGCTCCTAAATTGCCGTCGTTCACTGGCAAATACTTCTTCGCGGCAGAAATGAAACTTTTCTTTCTGCTGTCAGTCGGTTGCTGTTTGTATCGCTGAGTACAGATGATGGCGATCGACATAAATTTTTTGGCCAAGATAAAAATAAACGTCTTCACCTTAGGCAAATAAAAACAATGTAAAACAAAACTATTGTTGCATGTTTTGCGACTTTGTAAGATTTTACATTTCACACTATTCCAACACTGTAAGTGGCTTTGAACAACGTTCCGAATGGCACTAATTAACGCAGTGTTTAAGTTCTAGTAGACCTGAAGCTATTTTAAAACTTCTTTCAACACAATCTCTCTGCAACTTCAAGCAGAGATGGATTCATGTCATGAAGTCCAATATCGAGTCCAACTACTAAGTGCTTCAACTCCAATTCCAGTTTGAGTGTTTTGCAATAAGCTTCTATTTAAGCCAATTGGAGTCTTTGACTATAATGTTCCAAGTCTGAGTCGAGTCACAACTTGCTGCCGACTCATTTTGAGGTCCTCATTTTTTCTTATGTAGATGCATGCACAGCAGAAAAGAGTATTTTTAT